>Ga0257120_1000041_pt1 | contig 107642 bp, 165 predicted proteins | sample SI106_10metaG_FD_190153 | JGI IMG/M metagenome (GOLD analysis project Ga0257120, IMG submission 190153) | Marine microbial communities from Saanich Inlet, British Columbia, Canada - SI106_10 | ecosystem: Environmental > Aquatic > Marine > Inlet | place: Canada: British Columbia | collected...
AATTAGATAGCATAAACAGACGTAAAGTCAAATACTGCCCTTGTGGAAAAAGCAATGCAGATGGAAAGTTTGTTCCTTTTAAAAATGCTGAGAAATTCGGCTATTGTCATAGTTGTGACAAGTTAATGAAGCCAGACAATAAACCAGCTATTGACTGGGCTCCAATAAAGATGGAGAGAAAGCCAGAACCAAAACCAGAATATATCGATTGGGAGTATTATAAACCTTTGATGTATGACTACCATTTAAACGACAATAATAGATTTGTAGACTTCTTGTGTAGAGTTCTTGGAGTTCAAGAAACACACTATATTTTACAAGACTACTTGTTAGGAAGCGGAAGCAATTTTACTGTAATATTTCCTTTTATAGACCATAATAAGAATATAGTTAATTTAAAGACGATGGACTATGACCGAATGACTGGGAAGAGAGGTTCTTTGATATTTTATGACAAAAGAAAACCAAGACACAAAATGTGTTTTTTTGGTGGTCATTTAGTTGATAGTGATAAGCATAAAGACAAACTAATAGCAATAGTAGAAAGTGAAAAAACAGCGTGTTTAATGTCTGTATTCAACCCCAACTATCTTTGGCTTGCTTGTGGTGGTTCTAATGGTCTTAGCAGTCATAAATTTGATTATATAAAGTATAGAGAAATACATCTATTCCTAGACGAAGGAAAGTATAAACTTTGGACTGAAAAGCTGGAGAGACTCGAGCAGCTGCACCCTACTAATATTTTTAGAATATCTAAAGAGTGTGAAATCTGGTTTAAGGAAGGACACATCCAAAAAGGAGATGACATAGCAGATTTTTATTTAAGGTTATGACTTAGTTAAGAAAGCAAAGGGAGGGTTAGGTGATTAATTAGATTTTTAAGATATCTTCTTTTCAAAAAAACACACCAACATTTTCTATATCCACCTTCTTGTAGTTTTTTTATACTCATCAAATTCCTCTTTGAATAAATTTTTCATTACTTTTTCTTCAGGTATAATTTGATACTTTGTTATATAGGCACAAAATAAAGTAATAAATATAATTCCGCCTATTATATTAAAAAAGAGAGCAAGAGAACCTAATATAGTTGTCATTCCAAGATACATAGGATTTCTTGAGTACTTAAAAATTTTTTCTGTTACCAATTTTGTTGCTTTCTCTGGGTTTAAAGGGTTGACGGTTGTTTTACTACTTTTAAATGATGTTACTGCTGATATGAAGATAAAGAACCCCAAAAACATTAAAAATATACCAACATAAAAAGTAAGTTGATTTTCAATTGCTGGAAATATTCCTTTAGAAAAGTAAATTAATAATCCAAATACTAAAGTTACTATTGGTGGAGGAATTTTGGTTTCTATTTTTCACCAAACATCAAACTCTACTTCTAATACTTTATTGTCATCTTGGTCTCTGTATTCAACGTTGCCTATATTGTAACCAAGATCTAATATGATTCTATTTGATTTTTTGGCTTCTTCTGCATCTTCCTCTATTCCATTCATATCCCAAAAGGTGGCTATAAATGATTCTAAGATGTCTTCTTCTAGTGTGTCAGTTGTTGATTCCACATGGTGAAAACCCATGTCCTTTGTATTAAGAAATTTAAAATATGCTTTACTCATTATTTGGTGTTAGTTAACCCTGTCTTTGTTTATATCTAGGGTTAGATTTATTAATTATAAATAGTCTGCCTTTACGTCTTACTAGTTTATCTTCTGGGTGGCGTTTCTTAACGGATGCTCTTGTTTTCATATGGCTAACACATGATGTTCTCCGTCTTTGTTGATAATAACCTTTTCACGATCATATGATGGGCCGCCGATGCACCAAACTTCTGTGCCTTGTAGTTCAAAGTTCCAGTGTGTATCTAAGAACTGTAATACCTTTTCTTTTTGTTTACCCTTTATCTTAGACTTAAACTTAAGTTCATCAAATTTTCGAAGGGCTCTCTTCTTAGCAAGTTTATCTTGTAAGTTCTCTGCTGTAAATTGTTCGTACGTTTTCATAGTTTTACTGTTATTGTATTGCCATCATCTTCAATGTCTTTTGGCTTTAAGTGTTTTTTGATATATGCCATATAAAGTTTGTTTCTTCTCTGATCTCCAGTCTCGTTTTTTGAACCTTCAAACTCTATATACTCTACTTCTGGATATTTTTTCATAAATGCTTTTACAATATCTACAACGGTTGCCATAATTCTAAACAATTCACCTCTATTAGTAACTACCTCATAGTCTACTGTATATGATTTTGATTTTTTATTTTCAACCCCGTATTCTATTACTAAAACAAGACCATGATTAAAATCTCTTCTATCTTCTATCTCTGTATTTACTTTATATGTTAAGTCAGAGTCTGTTTTGAATTGAGCATATGAAGTAAACCTTCCATCCATCCATTTCCATTTATATGGCTTTGCGCCAGCATCACCTATCTCATTAATAAGCTCTTCGAATAGTTTTAAGTGTTTCATATATTATTTATCATATTTTTACTACATTTTATTAAGAAAAGTATATATCACTACTAAGATAGCGATACCACTTATTATTAAAGTTCCTATCAATAATGTGTCTACAAATATACTCATAATTATACTATCTTACTTTTTTAAATATTTAGATATTCTAAATATAGGCCAACTTGATCCTTTCCAATTATTCAACATTTCTTTTCTTTCAGGATGCCACTGTACCAAGACTATTCTTTTTCCAACTGCACATTCAATAGTTCCATCATCTGCCCATAGTTGTGGCATTAAACAATCTGCTAAAATACTACAATGTTGATGATGTCTAGAATTAACATCGAAATGTAAATTATTTTTTTTAGAATTAACTCTATGGAAAACACTTCTTTTTCTCTGTACATTTTCTCCACCAAAGGTATCATCAATTGCATGCATTCCTTCATTCCAAACATTTTCGACAACTCCACCTAAGTGTGAATTTACAAGTTGCATACCTCTACATATACCAATAATAGGTAAATTATTTTCTAAAGACTGATCCACTAAGTTTTTTTCAAATTTATCTCTTTTTGGCCTTGTACCTACATCCGCTCCTCCGCATAAGAGAAGCCCTCCTTCAATTTTAGTATCTTTATCGGTTAATATTTTCCAATCTAAGTCATTTCTCTCTACCCATCTAATACATTCTTTTAAGTTTGTTTTAGACACGGGAGGAGCAATGCTTATAATCATATTATATTTATTTATTATTTCTTAGATAAAAGTTGTGAAAGAACACTAGTATTAGATAACTTATAAATATTACCATCATCACAACTTAAATCGGTTATCATAATTAAAAGATCAGTTTTCATACTGTTTAATTTATTAATATACTCAAGAGTTACAGTGTGGCCTATTTCACCAAGATCATCGTCCATTTTTAAAGTGTTTATAATATCATCTATTTTAATAATGTCTTCTTTTAAAGATAAAACATAGTCTTTAGATGTTATATTATTTTGATTGAAACCTATTAAAGAAATTAAAGTTAAGCTAATTGTTATTATTGATTTTTTCATTATTTTTACGTTTTTAAATTATAATACTAATATAACTATAATCTTTGACATAAAAAAATCTAGAGGCACTTATTTTTAAAAGTTATGAACAATTATAATTTTTCAAGCTCATTCTTAACCTTTATCCAGTAATTATATTGACTAGCAGTATAACTTTGTCTTTGTATATGATTTATTGCAATGATTGCACATTCTTTAGTTACACTTAATGGTACCATCATATCTTCTCCACATTTATACATTTCATTTAATATCTCTTGTGCTTTTACTTTAGGTTCTTTCATTAACTTATTTCTCCTTTATCTTCTATTAACTCTATTGCGTCTTCATCTTCTTTTTTCATTTGACAGGTAGCGCAACATCCATCTGCCCCATGAGTAATTTGCAATGGCTGAAACATAGCAACTAACATTGCCATCATTAAACCCATAAAATGCATTATTCTTTTCATGATTTATTACTATAATGAGTATATAGCCCCCAAATACAGTAGCCTAAAACTACAAATAATAATATCTCTGGTATTATTACAGTTGTTATTAAACCGGCAATAATGAGTACCATCCACATTAAGACTATTTCTTCTTTATTTTTCATATTCTAATTTTAAAAGTTGATTTGTTTTCATATTTACCCAATCCTCATCTTTTTCAGGATTTCTAACATGTAGTAATTCATGAACAATTGATTCTTCACAAAGATCTATGTCGTGATAAATAGTGCCCTCCTTTTTATCAAAGTCTCTTTCAATAGCAACAAAGTAAGTTTCACCGCTATATTCTATTTGTTCCGGTAATATTCTTTCTGTTTTTATTTGCCAATCACTGATTCCAAATCTCAATTGCCACTTTTTTATTAGGAGTTCCATCTATAATTATATGATGGAATATAGGTTTGTTTAATCTTCTATACAATCATTCATGCGTAAAATGAGTTGATCTCGCATCCAATTAAGTTCCTTTAATGCATGTTCGGAAAGGCGATAACTACTCATTAGTGTATTTTCTAATTTATCAAGCTCTCTTTTGTTATCATAATAAATATGTTTCATATCTTCTCTAATATTTCCGAATTTAACTCTTCTAGCCATTGTTTACATTTATTTTTTAATAGATTTATAATTTTCTTCAAATTGTTGCTGTAAAAATAATGCTTTTTTATCATATTCTTCCCTGTCTTTCCAAGTTTCCTTTGGTATTAATACCTCTCCAGGAACATTAGGACATTCAATTGGCATTTTTAAACCAAATACTTTATGTGTAGCATATTCTACGTTGTCTAGCCATCCCTCTAAGGCAGCATTAATCATTGCTCTAGTATATTTTAGACTCATGCGCTCACCAACCCCATAAGGGCCTCCAGTCCAACCTGTATTAATTAACCATACATTGACATTTGACTCTTCCATTTTATCACCTAACATTTCTGCATATTTCATCGGGTGTAGTGGTAAAAATGGTGCTCCATAACAACTTGAAAACGTAGTCGTAGGCTCATCTATGCCATCTTCTGTACCTGCAACCTTTGCAGTATATCCAGAAATAAAATGGTACATTGCTTGCTCTTTATCTAATTTTGAAATAGGAGGTAAAACTCCAAATGCGTCTGCTGTTAAAAAGAAGATATTTTTAATATTATCACCCTTTGCACCTTCTGCTAAATTATCAATATACTTTAATGGATAACTAACTCTTGTATTTTCAGTAATATCAGACCTTGTAAAATCCGGTTCATTAGTACCTTCTTTAAAAATTATATTTTCTAAAATTGCACCTGCTTTAATTGCGTTCCATATATCTGGCTCTTTCTCTTTTGAAAGATCAATACATTTTGCATAACATCCACCTTCAAAATTAAAAATTGTATTTTCATACCAACCATGTTCATCGTCTCCAATTAACATTCTATTTGGATCAGCAGACAATGTAGTTTTACCAGTACCTGAAAGTCCAAAAAATACAGCAGTATCTCCTCTTTTTCCAACATTAGCAGAACAATGCATTGATAATACATCATGTTTAACTGGTAATACAAAATTTAAAACTGAAAAAATACCTTTCTTAATTTCACCAGTATATCCGGTACCTCCAATTAAAATAATCTTTTTTGTAAAATTAATAATTGCAAAGTTTTCTTGCCTAGTTCCATCAACTGTTGGATCTGCATCGAAACCTGGTATATTAATTAATTGCCATTCTGGTATAAAATTAGCTATTTCTTCTTCTTTGATGTTATTAAGCATATTACTTGCAAAGTGATTTGACCATGCAAATTCATTAATAACTCTAACATTTAACTTAAATTCATTTACAGAACATGCATATACATCCCTAACATAAACTTCTTTGTTTTTAAGATATTTAAGCATTTTTTGATGTAATTGATCAAACTTATCTTCATTAAACGCAATATTAATATCGCCCCAATCTACAACTTCTCTTGTAACATCATCTTTAACGATAAATCTATCCTTTGGCGATCTACCTGTAAATTTACCAGTTTTAATAGATAATGCACCTGTAGAAGTAAGCTCTCCTTGTTCTTTTTCTAATGTAATTTTAGTAAGCTCATCGGCTGTTAAATTCCAATAGGCGGCTTTAAGTCCTTTTATATTTAAGCTTAAATTATTAGGCATGTTTCCGTGATTTTTCATAGATTATATATTAAAAGCTACTCTCCATGAAGGGCCTTAGAGGCTAAAATAACATAATCTTAGATTATAAGATTTTATTATTTTAATAAATGAAAAAAGGGCCACTAAGGGCCCTTTAATTCTGTTTTAATTATTTTACATTTCTGTAAGATTAAACTTATACTTTTTACCAGTATTTCTATTAATTAAAAATAAATCGTCGCTTCCTTCTTGAATTGACCAGTGACCTGAAGTTCCATCAACCTCATTTTGTCTACCTTCGTTATTTAAATTAATATCACCTACTAATAAATTAGGAGTTTTAATCTGATTTCCTTCAGCCTTAATCCAAGTGTCTCCAATGTACATTGAATTATCAGATAAGAAAAGGTGTCTAATTTTATATTCAGCATTTCCTAAATCATATTGTTCATTTGTGTCTGGTATAATAGATGCAGTCATTGTACCTCCCATATCTGAAGATTCTCCTTTATCACCTTTTTGTCCTTGATTTGCAGCAGTACCATCAAGCCCAGCTTCTCCTTTTTCACCTTTAGCTCCATCGACTCCAATAACACCATCTTGGCCGGCTTCACCTTTATCTCCTTCTTGGCCAACGAGTACAAAATATACAGCACAATCTCCTGAAGTAACCCCTATATCACCATATGATACATTATACACATCAAATTTATAATTTCCATTACTGTCTATATTTGCTCCTATAATTTGAAAAACATTAATGTGCTGAGGATTAGCATTAAGTATTGTTTTAATTTGACCTGATTTAGTGTTTAAATATTGATCTAAGAATATTGATTGATCTGTACCGTCTTCGTCTTCTTTATGAAATGTTAAGCTTGTGATTCCTAGATATGCTGGTTCTCCACTCCATGCAAATTCGCCAGCTTGTGGTACAAAACCTGTAGTTTGACCATCCCATGAAAATTGACCGGATTGTACTATTCCTGATTCACCTTTATCACCTTTTTGACCAGAACCTCCAATAGTTCCAATGTTTCCTTGATTAATTTGTCCACTAAATGCTAAAAGACTCGCTCCTCCTTGATCTAAACCATCACTTGGATCGCTATCTATTAAAAGATTTCCAGAAAGACCAGTAACTCTAATTTCAGCAGCATCAAATGCTAAAGTCATCGTTTGAAAATAATATTTAGTAACATCTTCTACCCATCCTAGACTTATTGAAGATTTATTATTAATTTCACCAAGAGACTCCCATGATTCTGTAGTATTAACCCATCTCCAAATAGTATAATGACCTTCCTTTAAAAGAACTGAAATACCAGATTGGTCTGCTGATTTTGAAACACCAAATGATGCATCTATAGGTACATCTTGGCCAACTACTAATGGATTTTCTACTTGAGTAAATTTATTAGGTTTGTTTAAAGAATATTGTAATTCCATAATAAAAATGTTTATTTTTATATATCAACTACCAATACCACAATCTACCGTTGTCTCCAGTAAATGCCAATATTTTCCAACTTAATTCCTTAGGCGTTAATTTATTTTTCCAAAGCCAATATTGAATTAGTCTTTCACAGCTTCTATCGTTTTCTTTAGTGTTTTCTAAAACAAAATTCCAAAAGTCTACAAATTCTTCAAGTCTATTAATCCCAAATGCAAAACAAAAACTAGGAGTCCAATTCATTTCCCAAGGTTCTTGACCAGGCATCATTAAGTCTTTATAGGCCCAATGTTCTTTATCTGGATTAGGAGCATCCCATATTTTTTTAAAATAAACATCACTTTTGTTTATTAAATCAGTTCCACAATTCTCAGTTAAATTATATCTGCCTGAAAGTTTTACTATATAATCATAGTTTTTTAATTCGTCTTTATAATGTTTTAAAAATGTAGAATATAATAAGGCTTCACAATACGACTTATTTTCATGAGTATTTAAAATAACTGTTTTTTGTGCATCTACCTCTGCGAGTCTTATACATTCTAAATCTTTAGCTTTCCATAAATGTTCATATTGAAATAATAATTCACCTGCAGCTTCAGTATCTAAAGACGCATCAACTACGTATACCTTAGCATTTGGATAAATTGCATAAATAGAATTAATAGCAAATGTCGTATGTGAATGTCTTTCTCTATCTGAAAAATAACTTCGGTTTTCAGTATAGTCAAATTTTCCAGAATTTGATATTAGTACAGAACCAATAATAAAAACAGGTTTCATTTAGTTTGTTTTTTCTTAAAATAAGTCCTATCCTTCTCTTCTATATAACCTTTACTTTGTTTGATAAGGTCATATTGTAGCTCAGTATAGCTAACTTGCATTTTATTTTTTTGTAAATTATTCCAAATCCATTTTTTCATAGGAGCACATCTTTTAAATGAATTTATTTTATCTTTATTTTCAACGAATTCTCTAGCATAATTATTAAATTCTCCTTGTGAATGTTTTTTATGCCAATTTATTCTATCTTCACTTTTAGTGATTTCATGGTCATTTCTCATCATAAATACTATTAAGGTGTCTTTATTATCAATGGTATGTAATTTATGAGAAAGAGCAGGTGCTTGTATAACTACTGGCTCCTTTCCAATATATGTTAACATTTTATTTATTTGACATATACCATGTTCAAACTCGTCAACTTGTCTATAATTTAATTCAGTGGCTAATTCTACTGAAACATAAGTCGTACCAGATCTTTGAGGTCCTGATATTATAATGTATTTATAATTCTTACAATATTCTTTAAAATATGCCCAGTTTTTTACATTAATCACCATTTCTATATGTTAGAGTTTTGTTTAATAAATGAGACTGTAATATATCTACGACCTGAATAAATTGGCCTTGCACCATGTCTATGTGTAATTTGACCAGGATGAATTGTTGCAGTTCCTACTCTCTCTGGATTTGACAATAAACCATATTTAGGAAAGTAAGTTCCACCTCCATCAAACTCATCATTTAACTTTACAACAAGACTTAAATGACTGTGATCATGGTGTAATGCTAAATGTGACTGTGCATCTGGTAAATACTTAACTAAAAAGTTTTCGTTATTTAATCTATCCCAACCTTTACCTTCAAGCTTCCAAATATGAATTGACATTGGTCTAATAATTTCATTTAAAACCTTATCGTATATTTTATTCATGCCAATGTCTTGTAAAAGAACATCAGTTGTTGGATAGAATTTATGCCTTGCATGTGTCCAGTTGTTTAGTTCTTCTGTCATTGCAATAATTTCATCACAGAAGGTTTTAGTAAACAGGGGAAACTCGTATACTTCATCTCCAATGTGATCTACTATCAAATCCCATTCACCTCGTTGAATAATAGGATCTAAGTATCTTTGTTTCCATGTATCCCAATTAGAATCATCTAATATTTTATATTTTTTAAAAGGTTTACTATTTTCAGTTTGTGAAGTTTTTTTGTTTGAAGTTTGTGTAATATGTTCTCGTTTATGTGCATAAAAATTTAAAGTTGGCTTAAACAAGTCTGCTACGTCTTTTCTAAGATGTTTAATATAAGTTGCTGATAAAAATTCATCAGACGGTATTATATTATTTAAGAAGTCATATTTTAATATTTTTTCTAGGCCGCTTCTTGTTAAACAATATGATTGTGTATTATAACTATAACTTGCTTTAAGCCAGTTTTTGCCTACCTCTTCCTCAACTGTATTTGGATTTACCTTATTTCTACCTAAATAAAAGCCATCTACGTTTTCTGGTAAATCACTTAAATCTAAATTTTCTAATGAATGTATAGGGTTAAAGTCTTCTTCTAAAAACAGGCAAAGATCATGACCTTCTTTATAAGCTTGCTTCCACATAAGATAATGACTTATTGCACATCCAATCTCTCCTTCTAAAATAGGTCTGTTCCACCAACTATTGGGATGATCCTTTAATTCCCATGATGAAAAAGGTTTCCACTTAATATCAGTGTTTGTTCCATTTACTCCTACTACAATTTCCCATTTAAACTTGTTTGGAATATTAAGACTGTGTAATTTATTTTTAAGCTTTTCGTTTTTAGAGTTTAAATTTAAAACAAAGGCCTTGTCAATTTGTTTAATTTTTTTATTTAAATTATAAATAGACATAATTGTTTTCTCCTATATTTGCAAAAATTCCTAATTCATTAACTTCCTTAACGTTTTTCTTATTTAATTTTTTATATAAACTATGTTCAATATCAATATACCCTATATTATTAAATATTTCTTTAATCTCTTTTTCTAAATCTATAAACAAATCTTTAGTTTCATTTAATAATTTCTTGCCAACACTCCAACAAAAACAAGGATATACTTTATCTATTTTAACTTGAGGTTGATTACTAGTAATACTTTTATAAAAAATCATTTTATTAGTATTATGTTGAGAAATATCAAATGTAGGAGACAGGGAATATCTTCCTGATAACTTAAATACTCTATCATATTTACTCAAATCATGATTACTTAAAATTTCTTTAAAAACATAACTTTCTGTTCTATTTTTTAAGAATGTAAGTTTTAAATTATCTTTAAATTTTATGTTAACATTATTTTTTTTACAATATTCATATGAATAGTTAACAGACTCTTTTATAAAAATACCAATATTAGTATCTCTTGAAAATGATTTTATTTTGACATTTTTAGGTAGAGTATTTATTAAATAGCTACTAATTGATTTATAACTAGACTCTAATAACCATATTTCTGCATTATTGAAATTAGCATTAATACTATTAATAGTTCCTATAGTTTCAGTAAATCTAGCTATTTCATTATTTCCAAATAATGTGTTTACAGCAGAAGTAACTAAAAATAAAACTTTACTATTTTTATCTAGAGACATTCTTTACTAGTAAAATTTTCTAATTCTAATTGCTTCTTAGAATATAAATTATTTTGAAGAGTGCAGCTTTTTAAAATAGAAGAAGTTAGCATTATTGAAAATAAAACTAAAACCATCGTTGCTAATTTTTTCATAAGTTTTTAAATATTATATAAAAAAATAAAAAAATGTTTATTAACTTAAATATTTTTCAATATCACTATGTAAAGATTCATCTACCATAGATTTCCAATCTTCATTTCCTTCTTGAATAGATGCTCTAATCTTAGTAGCAGAAATAAACATTGCTCCAGAATCTTTAGGTGGCATATATTCATTAATCTCATATCCTACTCCTCTTCCATAATTTACAGACTCTATATCTGGTATAATCATTACCTCAACATCATCTCCCTTTGCTGCATGGTATTTCTTAATCATATCTACCGTTTGTTCAGTTGTAAATGGATTTTTTTCATCAGGTTCTATGTCTCTAACCATAATTAAAGCTGGAACCCCTTCATTTAGTTTTTGATTAATTAATTCAATATGTCCAAAATGGTAAGGTTGGTATCTTCCAACAAATATTGCATATTTTTTATCTACGTTCTTAGTTGGCTCTCCGCCGTGATTATTTTTATCCCACATTTTATTTAGTTTATTTTTAATATTTATAGTTAAATTTTTCTATTTCTTCTTTATATAACTCTGTAATTGCGTCTATACAAAACTGTTTATCATCTTCTTGTTCTTCATAGAATTTTCTATATGTTTCATCATTTTCTTTAGTAGAATTATAATTACCTAGAGATTTATGTTCTATGCCTATTTTTTCACAAACATATTTCCAATCTTTATCTAATGTTTCAAGTTTGCCTACAAAATCTAATTGATCCATATTAATTAACGCAGTCTGAGGAGCCCAGTGTTCGTTCCAATACTTAGTTTCATCATCTCTTAATAATAATTCTAAAAACTCTCTAAAACTAATCCAAGGAGCCCTTTCGTGGTGAAAATCTAATCCTCTTTCCAGCATAAATTTAGGAGTTTTATAATCTCTATAGTATCCATCAACTTTATTTCTATAGCAACTTGATATTCTATCCCATGGATTTCTTACAAATGCAAAGACAAAATAATCAGCAGGATAACTTTTTCTATTACCACGTCTTATACCAAGAGGTGCTATAAGCTCAGGATCATTATCAAATTCTCCAGGAAATTCTTTTATCCCAGTCCATTCTTTAAATTCTTTTTCATCGAATGCCTCAGGATCTTGTTCCTGTAATTCATGTAACATATGTATTAAAATACTTCTACTTGCGACTTTAGGAGTTCTAAACCATGCAAATTTATATTTATGTGAGGTTGTAAATGGTAAAGTTAAATACTTCTTTGCGGGTTTAAATATTTTTCTTTTTTCTAACATTTTATTCTAAGTTTATTTTTTTATCTTTGGATGATTTTTAATTTCTTCTAAACATTGTTCCCAATTTCTAAATAAGAATCCTCTATCATCTATATAAACAGTTGCTGGAAATTTATGATTACTTATCTCATCAATGAGGTGATCCATTTTATATTTTTCTAACCATTTTTTAATAACATGTGCAGGTCTTGAAGATAATATTTTTAATACGAATCCTTCTTTAATAAATCCTTCTAGGGCTTCTTTAGTTCCTTCTTTTGGTGGATCGTATGCATTTTCAAGTCCTTGAAAACCTTTAGAGTAGTCATGAATAACTCCATCAAAGTCAATTGATAACGTTTTTTTCTTATCAAGGTTATTAACTTCTTTAATTGTAGATAGCATTTGATTTTTATCTAAATAATCTATTAAATAATCAACTGAATCTTCTATATTTAAATTATCTAATCTTAACTCTGCGTTTAATGGCTCTTCATAAGGAGCATCAATACCTGTAAATCCTTTAATTTCACCAGCTCTTGCTTTTTTATAAAGTCCTTTAGGATCTCTACTTTCACAAACGTCAAGTGGAGTGTCTATAAATACTTCAACAAAATCTTCACCTATTATTTCTCTAGCAAAATCTCTATCTTCTCTATAAGGTGAAATAAATGCAGTTAATACAATTGTTCCTGAATCTGCAAAAAGTTTTGCAACCTCACTTATTCTTCTAATATTTTCTTTTCTATCTTCAGGTGAAAAACTAAGATCTCCATTTAGACCCATTCTAATGTTATCACCATCTAAGATATATGTTTTTAAGTTTCTTCCATTTAATACCTCATCAAGTGCATTTGCAATTGTTGATTTACCACTACCTGAAAGTCCAGTAAACCAAAGCACTCTACCTGGATGCCCTGTTACCTTTTGTCTTTGTTCTTTACTTACTGTAAAGTTATGTTTAGTTAAGTTAGTTGCCATTCTTTTTTTTCTTTTTATTCCTATATTGCTGAATTTATACCAAAGCCTTTCATGGGCATAATACAAAAACATTTTAGTAAATAATTCAGCTCCTCCAATTGATAGTCCAATTAAAGGATTGCCACTGATTATCCAACTTAAAATTATAGTATCTATTGTTCCTAAAACTCTCCAAGTAAACGTCTTTAAAAGATGTCTTTTTATAGATATTTTTTCGGAGCTCATTAAGTATAGATTTTTTTCTTTATATATCAGAATTTAATACTTAATATAGCGATATGATGTGTTGTTTGATAATTTATTTAAACTATCTGTTAAATAAATTATCTAATATTTTTAATTTTAATTTATCAATTATTGTGAATGTTTTTGGATTCCATAATTCTCTATCATTTAACCTATCATATATTTTATATAGAGGTCGATATAAATATAAAAAATCCCAATGGTCTATATGAAAGTGCTTAACCGTTGTTTTATTAGGCAACCTAAAGTAAAAGGCTAAAAGAGAATGATCATAGAAATTAGCATTAAAATTTAAAACTCTAAAACCCCAAGACTCATGGTTATTATGTAGGTCTATCTGGAGTAAATCAAAACTATAATTCCATTTACGAGTTTTCCAACTTATTTTTTCTAAAATACTATTTACTATACCCATCTATTATTTTTTTAATTTTAGCACATTTCTCATATTCTTCTTGTTCTTCAAAATGTTCTAATAGCTCTTCTAAGTTTTCTTTTTGAATATCTGTTGGATCAAATGGATAAACTATAAAATCTTGATTTTCACTAGCATAATTTACCTCAATATTTTCTGTATTATTAGAAGTATAGATTGCAGTATGTTCTAACAAGTATTCTTCAAATGTTTTACCACTGGTAACTATATTATACATGACATCCATTGATGCGCACCAATCATAGATAAAATCTTCATCTTTAAAATCAGGATAATCGTCAAATATGTCCATTATATAATTGAATTAACAAACTGTTCAACTGTTTCATTACTTGAATTAAAATCTTCTAAAAGTCTTTTTAAACCCTTTCTAGAAAAGGTAAATAGGGTTTCATCGGTTACTTTATGATCATAAGGAGCTTTATATGTAGTATCCTTAGTTTGCCTTAATTCATCTAAAGTTCTTTTCTTTAATGATAATGCTATTTTATCTTGTTTCATATTAGTTATATTAAAAATTATTTTTTTTTGTTTCTTCTTTAATTATGCGTTTAATGTTGCCTGGATTTCATCTAAGAATATTTTGTCAGTCCACTCATGGCCACCTGCCAATTTTGCCGTACATCTCCAACATGTTACCGCAACTGTATCTTTTCCTACATCTACTGAAGTGTTGCAATGTTTACAATTTAATTTTTTTGATGCGTTGTTACTTGCCATTCTTTGTTCTTTTTGAATTAATAATTGATTTATAAACCACTATTGGAAATGCTATTGGAAACATTATAATTGCAATTAAAACACCTAATATTCCTATAAAAAAATTCTTAATCTTTTTCATTTCCTTTATGTTTAGTTTTTCTAGTATATTTTTTTTTATTTTTATAGACGTTAGGCCTCATTGCATCGTAAATTTCCTTTATGGTAACGCTAATGTGTTGTAAGCCTTTTCTATCTTTCATACATATTATATAAAGAAAATAGAATTTGTTTAATAAGAGATATGAAAGCCATTGCCCTTTACTAAATACGCTCTTCTTCTTGTAGGTTTATCACTATAGCTTTTATGCGGCTGAGTGTAATTAAATCTTTTAGTAATTCTATTAGCCTTTGGGTTTTTCATATTAAGAGTCTTGACTCTTTTATAAGACGTACATGATGATAAGATAATAAAAAATAAAGTAATTAATAATCTCATTTTATTTTAAATATTAAGCGGAGAAGGAGGGATTCGAACCCCCGGTACATTGCTGTACGCCGGTTTTCAAGACCGGTCCATTCGACCGCTCTGGCACTTCTCCGTTTTTTTTGCGGTCTGGACGAGACTCGAACTCGCGACCCCTGCAGTGACAGTGCAGTATTCTAACCAACTGAACTACCAGACCGTTAAACTATATATCAGTGTAGGCGGTGCTGGATTTGAACCAGCGACCTCTACATTATCAGTGTAGCGCTCTAACCAACTGAGCTAAACGCCTGTAATAAAATTACCGGGGAAGGATTCGAACCTCCGTTACCTGGACCAAAACCAGGAGTCCTGCCGCTAGACGACCCGGTATTAAAGAAATACTCCGTAGGGGAATCGAACCCCTGTTTTATGGATGAAAACCATATGTCCTAACCCCTAGACGAACGGAGCAAATTTATTGATTATTATATAACTCTAATAATTATTGTTTATTTTCTTTTAAATATCTTTTTGTATATTTTTTAGCCAGCTCTACTGCCTCTAATTCAATTGGATTAGCTGACTTATAAAACTTATATGTTTTTTCTTTTTCTATAATTTCTTCAGTGTCTTGTAAAAAATGAATCCATTCATGAATAGTTGTATCAATAATATCTTCTACCTTTTCATGGATTAATGGATAGACTGTAATTTCATTATCAGTATAATCATATTCTCCATAGCACCTATTTTGTCTTTTCCAATCTGTCCAAACTTTTGGTAATTTTTCATTAGACGATAAATTCTTCATGCACCAATTGGCGACATCAAAAACTAAACTCTCAATGTCTTTTCTTCTTTTCCACCTTAATGAAGTATCTCTATGCCACTCTTTCTGCATCTAACTTAAATTTAGGATGGTACCATATCATTCTACCATTTTTATCTTTTTCTTTAGCCATTTCAGGATTGCCATAACATTTCATAAATTTATCAGTACTTGCTTTAACTCCAAATGGATTATCCCAATCCTTAATACTTCCTCCTCCATTTAAGTATGCTTCTAGTGGTATTGTATAGCAAAGTTCTGTTATTTCATTAAAATATAGTGATAGTGCTTGTCTTGCTATTAAGAATGGATTTAAATTTGGAATTCTATAAATAATTTCAGCTCTTAAATAGTTACCAATACCATTAAAATATTTTTGATTCATTAAAACTTCACAAATTGGCTTGTTAAATGCAGGTTTACCTAAATTATCTCTGAGATTATCACAAAATTGACCAAACTCAGTAGTTGGATCTGGCCCTCTATCTTCTGACCAATATCTATTTGGCCACCATTTACCAAATCTCCTTACATCTACGAATGACAGAGACGTGCCATCATTTGCCTCAAATATTAAATGACTGTGTTTATGTTCTTTCCCTGTTTCAGTTAACCTGAAGTGACCAGACATGCCCATAGACATTCTGATAGGGTACTGATCCATATATAAAATTAGTTCTTTACCTCTACTCTGTGCAGTTATGCCATAACCGTCTCTTGGCATTATAAGTTTGTCCCATTTATGAACTAGATTCTTTTTAGGACTTTTAAATGATTTTCCTTTTGCTGATTCGTTAATATAATCTGCAGTAAGTCTAAGTTCGGCTAATTCTGGCATGTGTTTGTTTTAAACTTATATCACCAGGTAAAGAAATGTTTCAACCATGCGAAGAGTCCATTAAGCTGTAAAACTGCAAGATTCCATTGCTTCTTCTGTGCAGTTTGAACTAATACACATGCAAATCCTAAGATGTATAATGTAGGTTCAACGGTCCACTGTGCTGCAATTAAAAAGCCAGCCCCCATATAACCTATTCGAGTTGCAAGCCTTTCTGCAGGTGAAAGGTGTCTATTTGCAACCATTATTTTTAATAGTCTTCTTTTCATTCTTTTCAGATTTGAATGCGTATTTATATAGATGCTCTTCTTCTATTGAAATATCTCTAATAAACTTTATCCCTTTTATTTTTATTTTTCTTTTCTTCATAAGCTGGGAACCTGCCCCAATTACCATGGCCATCATAATCAATGTTGTCATTAATTTCATTAGCGCCATTTTCTCTTTCTTGTATCTTGTGTTGAGTGTTTATCATCCTTACTAGGAAAAACATATATGTTCCAAAAATAATAAACCCTACTGTAAATATTACTATCTCCATAATTTATTTCTTAGTGTTAAAAAAATTAGCTAATCCTAATATTGAAGGTACCCAAATACCAACAAACATACCTTCATCTTTTAAGCCACTAAACCATAATGATACTGAAAACAAAAAGCTTAAAAAAGCTAAGATGATTGGGTAATAAGTTTCTAAAAATTTCATAATTTTAAATTTAGTTGTTTAATATTTATACTCGATAATATTGGAATGTTTAAACTTTAGAGACTTTGTTTAAACATTTTTTAACTTGTGATACCTTTGCCTAAAACAAGAGGAGCATCTTCTCTATTAATATTAATCTTAAAGTGACTATCGAATTCTCTAATAATTAATTTTTTATTCGTGTAGTTTCTGTATTTTTTCCAAACATAAGCTTGCACCTTGTCATAAAGTTCTGGGTTTTCTTTTTGTATGTCCATTTCTATTTATTTATAAATTTTACTATTTCTCCAATGACGAAACTGTTTTTCTATTTCGTCATCTATTTTTTTATGTTCTATATTTATCTTTGGATTTGTTTCAACTTTAGGCATAAATTCTTTCATTATTCTCTTAAGTTTTTGATATTGTAGGCTTGAAATTTCAAAATCTTTCTTTGCCTTTTCAAGAGTCGAATCAACTCGATCCCAATCTTCTAACTCTACCCACAGCATACACTTTTCACCAACCTTATTAAAATTAGCTTCACTACCTATCTGGGTTAATGAACATCCCTTGTCTATTTTTGTCTTGTATTTTGGCTGTGAGCCGCTTCTCATACCTCGTAAGGTACCGAAACCTACACGTTGTGATAGTTTATTAATCTTAACTGCATCCTCTTGAGGCATGATTTGGATAGTGTTGCCTGTTTTGTGATAGACAATATCAACACAACCATATCGTTCTACATCCGAGCAATCAACACAAACTTTATAGCCAAGATCTACTCTGCCTTGTGGTATTTCTTTTTTACAACTCTTACAGTTCATATTAAAATTTAATTACAATGCCTAAAGTAAAAGCACTTAATCCAACTACTTGTAAAAGTTGATTAGGGCCAATTCCAATTCCAGGACCTTCAAATTTATGAGAACTATTCATTTCTCTCTGATGTAAAATAAGACCAGTTGTAAACATTCCTAAACCCATACATGTTAAAGCGACTTTATTCTTTGACGCTTCAGTTCCTTTAGCAAATGTAGGCATTGATAATAAAACTGCAATTGCTATTATAATTATTTTTTTCATATTTTAAGCTTTAATTTATAGTACTAATATAAACAAAAAAAGCGACCCGTGAAAATCCAGGGCCGCTTTTTTTCAAAAGTTATTAACAATTTTATTTTTTTTCTAATACTTCGTCGTTGCTTTTATTTATTCTATAAGCATTTCTATGTTCACTCCATAAATACCCACACAACGTTCCGCATATGAATGATAATAATATTAATACCTCTAACGTGTATTTTATTTCTTCAGAAAGTTGCATCGTCTCGAACATATTTTTTAATTTCAAGAGTTATATATCATTACTTATTTTTGTTTTTATTTTTTCTAACTTTTCCTTTCTTTTTATTTCTTATTGCAATTTTTCTAAGCACTTTAAACTTTCCATGCTTATATAATTCACTAATAGTAGGCCATGCCCATAATAAAATAATTGCAATAATAAATATCCAATCTAATAATCTCATAATTTCATAATTTTTAATATTGTTGAGGTGTCCTATAACTTGACCGGCAGTCTTGTGAACGAGAAAGGATTCGAACCTTTGACCGATAGCTTAGAAGGCTATTGCTCTATCCAACTGAGCTACTCGTCCGTGAGTATAGGACACCTCGGGGTTTGTGCTTCCTTGGTCTATATTATATGAAAGTAAATGATTTTGTTTATCTAAATCGATAATAAACTGACAGATTTGTTAAGTTTAATATAGTTTGATAGTTTAATGCAACATCAATCCATTTTCTTTCAAACATTAAACTAAAGTTCATTCCTACCATGTACATTGTAATACTAACACCTGGTGTATATTGTTGATAATTTACATATCCACGTTGTCTAACAAATTCGGTATTGCTTTTCTTTAATATGATTCTATTATAACCTCCTCCTGCAAGTGTACTTAAATAAATCTTATTTGTTTTACCTTTATTTAATTTAAACTTTGGCCCTACAAATAAGTTAACTGAATGAAATGGAAAAGATCTAGAAGTTATTTTGTTTCTCATATCGGCATATGAATATTGTAACTTACTTTCCATATCTGCTGAATTTTCAAGAAATATTGTATTATTTATTTCTCCTGAGATTCCAATATCAGGTGTACATAGGTTTGAAACGACACCTACTCCTATTCTAAATTCAGCAGGTTGTGCAATTAATAATGTTTTAATAAAAAAACAAAATACTGTTATAATAGTTTTATAATACATTTTATTTATAGTACCCAGGGCGGGACTTGAACCCGCACGAACAAATGTCCACAAGATTTTAAGTCTTGCGTGTCTACCAATTCCACCACCTAGGCATTTATAATTATATCTATAAATCCCAAAATGTTTTTCTTTTCTTAGAAAAACTTTCTTTAATTTTTAAGATTATTTTAATTAGCCAATCCCTCAACTTTTTCTTTTTGGAGTTCTCTTCTTACCTTTTTTACCTCTATTAATTTTATTCTTGTTACTTAAATCCTTATGATAGAGTCTTGTTAATTTCTTTTCAAATTCAGCATCAATGTCATCTCCTTTTTCGAAATGAACTACTTCTTTCTTTTCATTATAATAAGAAACTATTGAACTTCCCAATAAAGAATTAATAGAATAATATTTAGTTTGTTTTTTCCAGTCTTTCATTAGTTTAATTTACATAATATTCGATCCTTATTTATACAAGGATAATGCCATATCTTTTTTTTGTTTCCATAATATTCAGCTTTAGATATTGTATAAGTTGGATGGTCGTAGTTATATGTATCTAACCCAGTTTTTTCATAAGTTAGTTTTGTAACTTCTCCAACCTTTACATCTCCGTCAAAAAATTTAAATTCTAATTTATCTTTTAAATTATATTTATGCTTTTTCTTCTTCATCTTTTATTAATATTTTAGGAACATCTTTCATAAAAGGTCTTTTATAAACTGTTTTACCTCCATCTGGAGATTCGTATATCCAAGTTTCTTTCATTTTTTTATTCTTATTGTAATATCATGTGGAGCAGTTTCATCTCCTCCGAAATAAGGGTACAATACATATCTTTTATATTCCATAAAACAAGGTCTATTCATTTCTACACATGTTCCATCAACACACATATCGTACTTACTATCTATTATATTCATTGTCATATAAATTGTTTCATTTAAAGGAACACAACTTATTTTCTTATAACTAAACTCTCCTAACATTCTACGATATGCAAATATTTCTAAACAATTTAATGCTGGACTCCATCTCCAACCAAATCTAATTGAACTTGTACTATGATGATCTCCGCAATCACTAACTCCCCATAGTTTATTAATATCCCATTGATTGTTAGGGTCTACTGTTTCATAGACTGCGGAACTGTCAAAAATAACTTGTAAATTAAATGTGGTATCGTAAGTAGTTTGTCTTGATGTTGTAGAACGATGTTTGCCTTCTTTAATTTTAAAAACTCTAAACCCATTGTCATCTATTTTCTTACATGAAAATAAAATTAATAATAATGAAAATACGTAAACTAATTGTTTCACTTTTTATCTTTTAATAAGTCTTCTCTACCTAATTGCTTGTATACTTCAAGTCTAGTCTTTTCCATTTTTTCAGCATACCTAGGATCATCCTTTCTGTTAAAAACGACTTGCTGTGTTAATGAACCACTAATCTTTTTAAGATCCATATTAAGTTCTTTACTAATTTTCTTTAGATCTTTATTGTTATCATAACGTACGCTAACAAAATGAGGACCTGAATCTAGCATTTTACCAGGAACATATTTATTTTCATAATCAAATCTAACAAACTTATCACCTCTTCTGGTTTTATCATAAGTTATATCTAATATAGTATGTGGATTTGATAGGTGTTCCTTTGCATTGTCTAAATCATCCATATCTACAGATTCTAATAGATCTTCTCTGTCTAATTGCTTGTATACTTCAAGTCTAGTCTTTTCCATTTTTTCAGCATACCTAGGATCATCCTTTCTGTTAAAAACGACTTGCTGTGTTAATGAACCACTAATCTTTTTAAGATCTTTATTTCTTGTTTTAATTAGCCAAGCTGCAAGATCTTTTATACTTAAATCTTTAAATCTGCCTTCAGCGTCTGGTGCATCACTATGATGAAAATCAGGAGCTCCTTTAGGCTTTTTTTCAACTATGAATTCTTCAAATAATCTTAAATATTTCATAAAATAGTTCTTTGTAACTTTGTTATCCTAATGTCTAATTCTAATAGTTCTCTTTTTGCAGCAAGTTTTTGTAAGTTTAAGATTATTAATTCTTGTTTTACTGGATCCATTTCAGAGTTAGCCTTAGATTTAGTTTCATCTATTTTTTCTTCAACTTCCTTTAACTTAACTTTAATTTCCTTTATTTTAAAGTTTAATTCTGCCTTTTTACCTTCGTTTATCAGATTAAATGATTTTAAATGTTTCATTTTAATTCTACCTTTATTTCTTTGTCTAATTTCTTAATTTCCCTTTTATCCTTTTTCTGCATTTTAGAAAGTATAGACTTTATTTCAGAATCTGCTATCTTCATTATCGCCTCAGTTGACTTAGCCCTAGACTCTAGTTTTACCTTTGATACATATTTCTTTAATGTTTCATTTTCTTCACCAATATCATCCATTGCTCTGATAATATCTCCTTCTTCGTTTTTTAGTTGATTTTTTTGTAAATCAGTTATTTCCTTTCCTCTATTACTTCTTTCTTTATTTCTTTTAGAAAAACGCGAATCTGAATATCCACTATCTTTATCCTCTAGTTCATTTTCAAATTCTTCAATCTTATTATCTTTGATATTTAATTTTGCAATTTCTACTCTGACTTTAAATAACCTTTCTGAATAATTTCTTAATGCTCTTTTTTTCTTAGGATTTAAAAATAAGCCCTTTATGAATGAAAAAATACCTTCACTTAACATTTCCTCAATTTCTTCTTTAGATACTTTTCCTTCTAATATAGAATAAGTGTCTTCTACTAATTCTTTGTCTTGTATAAATTCTTCGAAAAGCTTCACTATTTTAAAATTTTATTTTTAAGGAAAGAGGAGTTGTACCTTTAATTAATCTATGATACTCTCCTTTTTTTATTTTAATTATTTTATTTATCTCTAATTTTTGAGGGATTTTATTATCGAATTGAAATTTCCAATTATTTTCATTAATAACTTCTATGATTCTTTCTTGAGGATCTTGATGCCATTTAAAAAGATGATCATCTGCAGTTGGATCAAAATGTCTAATAACTGTATTTTTATCTAAGAATTCTTCTGTAAAAGGCCTACGCTGGTCTTCCAGCATATCAACCATCTTGTTAAATCCATTTTGACCGCATCCGCAGTCACCATTTAATTCTGTAACGTCTATCATTTTTTATTTCTATTTCTATTAGCATTTGCTCTTCGCTCGTGAGATATTGCTTTAAAATCTTTTAACATGCTTGAATATTTACTAAGGTCGATTTTAATTACCATGGCTGGTCACTTTTTAAACCAATTTGCTTAGAGAATAATACGCTAGAATAACATGCCCAAAAGCCAGCTTTATCAGGATTCATCTTTTCTTTTTTATCACAACCATGTCTTGCCCAAAAACTAGCAGCTCTTTTAGGATCATCATTCTTTACTGTAGTAGATGGATCTCCCCATTGTATTATTTTAGCAATTATATTTCCTTCTTTATCTTTACGTCCACTATTTCTATATACTTTAAATTTAGCTTTTCCTCCTCTTTCTGGAGAATCAAGCTTTACATTAATTTGATTTCCACCTCTTGGTTTATAAACTGCTTTTTTACCAACTTCAAGATTTTTAGCCATCCAACCACTTGGGCCTTTAAGAATTACATTACCTTTATCCCAATATTGTTTAACTTCTTCAAACAATTCTGTATAAGCATCGCTGCCTAATCTAAAGAACGAATTAGTCAAGTCTAGACCTTCTTCTACGTGTAGTTTAAGTGCCTCTGAGACACTATTATAATCTTTGAATGATTTTACGAACTTCATAATTTTTAATTTAATAAGACATCCAACTTCCAAATGACAAAGATCCTTTTAACATAAGTGTAATAAAATCTTTAACGTCTGTGATTTTTTCATCCCAGTCCTTTGTTGTTTTACCAGTTTCAACTGCAACATATTCACCGTCCCAATACCAATGATTTATTTCATTTTTACCAAATGGATCTGGGCCATCTAAAACTTCTATCCAATCACCGCTTACCTTTATTTCACCTGAATCTATTTTTTTTTCTATTTCAGAAACTTCTTTTTTTAAATTTTCATTTAAAATGTTTTCACAAAACTGTTCAAATAATTTAATTTTTTTCATAGTCATTAAAGTTTTTTATCATGTCCACCGTCTCTAACTTTCTTAGCTATATCTGAGTCAGCTCCGCCCCATGTACCGTCTTGCTTTGTTAAGAATGAATTAACCCTTGCATAACCCCATTGAGCTTGAGTTGCTCCTGGTCTGTGACCACTTTTCCAAGCAGCCAAGCCTCTTTTCATAATAATTCTAAGTAAGCCAACTGGAACACCTGATTCCTTTGCTTTATTCTTAATACCTGTTTCCATGCCATCATCGCCCATTGGACTTTGATCGTTAGTTTGATCTTTCTTTTCATTAACGGATTCTGCCATGGCCTCAATATCCCACTGAATTCTTTGTAGTGGATCATCTCCTCTATTATTTCTTTTTACCCAGTCAATAAGTCCAAGCTCGTTGTTTGCATTTTGTGCCATATCAGCAGCATGTTTCCAGCCATCATTTGATGCAACATCTTCAATCCATTGATCATATTTTCTTTGATTCCATTTTACTTTAGGTCTTGCTGATTTATGTGGGCCATCTCCTAATGTAGAAGTAGCAGCATCATAAGAACCTGGAAGAAATACGCCAACTTCTTTACCATTGCCATATTTAATAGTTTTTCTAAATCTTCTTAATTCATACTCAGCATCTTCAATCTTTTCTCTGCTTGTCATTCCACCTAGTCTATAACCATATGCTAGTTTCATTTTTTCAAGTTCATCAGTATCTGTTTGAAAATGCATGTCTTTAACTTCAATGTCAGTATAATCTCTGCTTCTACCATATCTACGATCTAACATTTTATCATAATCTTCATTTAATGATTCGTGCATTTCCATTCCCATGTCAATCCATACTCTAAGAATATCTGCATAATCCTTTGGGCTTAAGCCATTCTTTTCTCCATAAGTAGTTTTACTTGTGAGGTCATGCATTTCTTTTGCTACCTTGTCAATATTACCTTCTTTAAATGTAACAGTTGCTCTTTCTTTTCCAGCATCTAAAAGTCTAAAAGTTTCTCCTCTATCATCATGTGGATCAGTACTCCAACCTGCTGAATTATTAACGTTAATATCAAAACTTGCTTGACCTGAACTCATATAAACTGTCCAATCCTTTCCTGTTTGATATGTTTTACCTTTTTTACGTGCTATCTTAGCTTCACTCACGGTTTCAACAAGTTTAACATCTTCAGCTGGATAATAATCTTCTGTACTACCATCAAATCTAATTAATTGATGCTTTTTACCTTTAATCTTTTTATCTTTACCTTTAACTAATTCACCAGTGCCATAAAGTTCTCCATCTTTATAAACATGAACTAATTCAACAGCTTCATCTACACTAACTCCTCTCTTCTTTAAAATCTTTTCAATTTCTTGATAGGCTTGCTTGTATTTAGATTTTGGATGTTCAAACCCTCTTTGATAATTAGCATAACCGTCAAGTGCAGCATCATACATATCTTTTAACTCCTCATCTGACATTTTATTATTAAATACAAAAGGTCCGATAAATGCTTCACTTAAAAATTCATCAATTGTCTTTAGTTTAGTATTTAATTTTGTGTTTTTAATATCTTCTATTCTCTGTGTTTCTTTTGTAGCTTTCATATCATCTATAAAAGAGTCTAATTCTTGTAGATTTTTCATTTCGTTCTTTTTGAATTTTTTGTGATATGCTGTAGTGAATTTTGACTTTTTAACTTTACCTTCTTTTCTGGCTTTTTTATCTCCTGGCATTTCTTTATAGGCACTTGGATCATCATCATCCATTGCACCTTGCTTTTTCATTTGGTCTTCTTTCTCTTCCTCGTCTTTATCACTAAGACCAGTCATATAACCATCAGGGCCAGGTTTTTTCTCTAAAAATATGTCAAATTCTTTTAATTTTTTCATAATATTAATATATATCACTTTATTGATGTACTAAAAAACTAGCACTATGTACTTGTTCTATATATTCTAGTTTATTTTTATTAAACCAATCAACGACAATCTCTTTCATCTTAATTGAATTACCTGTGATTATTTCTGCATTTTTAATATTTTTCCAGAAAAGTGCCTCTGCTAATACTGCTTCTACCTCACCATGTCTAATCCCATGTAAGTCTATCTTTGTCATTTTCCTCATACCAATTTGACTTATTAACATTATATAGATAGTCTATCCATTTGTTTATTAATGATTCTGCTGTAAACCTTTCACCATGTTTTCTACAATCATGTGGAGAAATTGTGTCTATTTTATTTATGGCCTCTACAAAGTCTGCAAAATACTGACATCTAAATCCAGTTTTACCATTTATTACATTATCAGTATAGCCTCCCCAATCGGTTGTAATGATAGGTGTGCCTGAAAGTGCAGCCTCTGTGGCTGTTAAACCAAAGGGCTCTACGTAATATGTTGGGGTGATCATTGCCTTGGAGTTGGCAACATATTTCTTTCTGCTTTCTAAATCTAAATAACCTACAAATTCAACATTATCAAATTCTATCTTTGGAGGTTTACCTTGGCCTGCAAGTATAAATCTTTTATTTGGAAAATGTGCAGCTAAATCAAAGAATATTGGTAGGCCTTTATCACTATTTAATCTTGACATAAAAAGGAAATAGTCTTCCTTTTCTTCTTTAAATTCAAAGTCATTAATACTATTTGATATTGGGGCAATTACGGTATCATTCCAAATGTTTTTTGCAAAATCCTTTTCTCTGCCGTAATGATAGTGTCTCCAACTATGTGAAGTAAACACACTCCAATCAGCACCATTAGGCCATACGTCATGTCCAACATGTGCATCTATTATTTTTACTCCTCTTGCTTTTAAGTCTCCTAGGTGTTTTATATATGTACTCCACATGACTAAAAGTATATCGCCTTCTTTACAGTTTTCTAAGAGTAATTCCTTTGTCTTATTTATAAATTCTAATTCGTTTTCTGGATTGTCGCGCCAAACGCCTAAATCTCTTCTAGTACTTTCTGAAGATTTTTCAAATGCTTTAAAACTGGCTACGTTGTATTTTTCAAAGCATTCTACAGTAGACTCTTCGAAGCCATAATATTTTACATGAAACCCCTTTCGGTATAATTGAGTTGTTAAGTGATAGGCTGCTCTTGCAAATGCATCTCCTGTAACTTCATTACATGATGGATTTCGATGTGTGCCTATAATGTGAATGTTATTCATCTATACATTCATTTAAACGTGTAGTTAAATTTTCTTTTTGCTTTTCTAATTCATTTACTAACCAGCCATTCATCATATGTTTCATTACTAATTCAATTTTAATTCTTTCTAATTCCTTTTTAGTATCTTGATAAACCTTTTCCATTCCTTTTTTAACTCTAATGTTCATTATATTATACGTGTTTTTTAAAATTTGTTTACATTTTATCATAGAACTCAGAAAATAATAATGAGTATTCATCATATGTCATGTCTTTAAGAAATTTACATTTTTCAAATTCGTCTTTGGCTTCAAAGTGCTTTACCATTTCAGTATTTATTATTTTTTTAAAATCTTTTGGTAATAATAATTGATAAAAATCAAAAGGTAAATAAACAAGATCTATAATTCCACTTGTAAAAAGAAGATCATCGACTGTAATTTGCTGGGAAAGAACCTTATAGCCATTTTCCATTGCACGGTCTATCATATTATTTTCACTAATTGGATCAATATCAAAGCTTTCCATTATAGCTAATTGTTTATTTTTAATTGTTTATAAATATTTAATAAAATGTCATATTCATCGTTTTTAATTATTTCGATATAATCACACTCAGTATAACCAAATTCAATATATGGGAAACATGTGTAGTTTTTAAATAATATTCTAATTTTTTTATTTAAATTTTTTAAATTATTTAAATTTTTAAAGATTACACTATTAATTTGACTGGGTTTTGCAGTTTGCCAACCTGTTTCTAAATTATTTAAAAAAATAGTTTCTTTTTCTTTTTTAAAACTAAAACTTAACATATCATAGACATTTTCTGAATTAGTATAACATTTACAATTATCTAATATAGGAGTATATGGATAAATTTCATTTATAAAATTTTTAAGCTCCTCTAATGTGTTAAATCTTGGCACTGTCTTTGTACCATAGTGTGAAGTTTTATTAAGAAGAATAGAATCTATTTTTCCATCATTTTCTTCAACTGACCTAAGAGCGTTATAAATATATGTTAATGAAAGCCTGTCTGTTATCATTTTATAAATTATTTGTTACGAGAAATGCTAAAATACCAAGTACTGTAGTTATCATTAGCCAGAATGCTTTACTAATATTTGCTTTCCATTTTATTAATTCCTTATGTTCAGTTAATAAATCAATACCTAAGTCTCCTCTATCTTCTATCTTTTCTCTAAACTCAGTATTTTTAATAGTTTCAACAACAACGCCTGTTCTTGGATTTAAAAGTTCTTTTTTTAAATCTGAAATTTGACTTTTCATTTCATTTTGATTTTCCATTAATTGCTTAATAGATTTTTCTAAATAAATTCTATTAGGATCTTCAAACTTTTCCTTTAGCTGTGAAAATGCTTGTATTAATTCTCTTACTAATTCTGAATTAGATTTTTCTGGATCGTTTGACATAATATGTAATAAGTTCTTTTTTTTACTATATATTTAAAGACCTTTATAATATATCAAATATATTATAAATTTAATAGATTTTTATTTGCCTCCTTTTGGATCTGTAGGTTCTCTTGGGTCTGTAGGTTCTCTTGGATCTACAGGTTCTTCTGGATCTATAGGTTCTATCTGAACTGCTAAAAAATGAGGTGCATGCATCATTTTAATTAAGAATAATTATATGTTGCACTGGCAATGTATGTAGAGCCATCATAAAATAAAACTACAGAATCTATTAATCCAGAACCATTTGATGGTTTATATGCAGTTCCACGTGGCCAAATAATATCTGAAGCGCCTATACTCCATGTTACGCCATTGCTTAGTGGTTCATCTGCAGTTATTAATTTTAAAAAGTAAGTTGCGCCTTCTTGTGGATTCTGTAAAGTTATAGTTGTATTACCACCTAATAATTGTATTTCTGCAGAATTACCATTATTCCAATTCACAGTAGTAGAGCCTGTTGACATACTCGACCAAGCCTGCCCTTCAACATACATATTACCTCCGACCTGTAGAGCCTGAGTCGGTGTATTTTGATTTATACCAACCTTTGTATTTGCAATGTCTATATAAACTAAATCTGATGTAACTGGATCGTTATTTATATCTCCAACAAATATTTTACCAGTATTTAAATTTGGTGTATCATTTGTTCTGCCGGCTCCTCCTATTTTAATAGAGCCGTTTGAGTCTACTCTTTGTACTTTTGCAATATTTTGAATTAAATGATCCTCGCCCGATGGCCTGTCATTAGTTAATGCACCTGGAGTTGCACTTACATAAAGAGTATCTCCTAAACTATAACCAGGCGTTTGAGTATCATGTCCACTAATTGTTCCAAATGTAACTACCTCAACTGATGTATTTAAAGATGCAGCACTGAATGTACAACCAAATGCTGGCATTTTACTAGCATCATTAGCATCTGCCTTCATTACAATTGGAATATTTCCACTAATTCCACTAATATAAACAACATCACATGCTCCTAAAGCCTCTCCTGCCTGTGCATTAAATCTAATAGCTCCTCTAAGATCTCCAATAAATTCATCACTTACTTCAATCTTTCCAATTACTTCTAAAGCTTCTGATGGATCATTTGTACCAATACCAACATCTCCTCCACTATAATAAATATCTCCGGCAGCAACACCTGCTTGCCAATAATTAGTTCCATCCGGGCCTGAAGGACCACTTGGGCCTTTACTTCCACTTGGGCCTGATGGGCCACTTGGGCCTTCACCTCCACCTGGGCCTGATAGTCCACTTGGACCTGAAACTGTTGAATCAGCGCCTGATGGACCACTTGGGCCTTCACTTCCACTTGGGCCTTTACTTCCACTTGGGCCTGAAGGGCCACTTGGACCTTCACCTCCACCTGGACCTGATAGTCCACTTGGACCTGATAGTCCACTTGGACCAATTGGACCTGAAACGGTTGAATCAGCACCTGACGGACCACTTGGGCCTTTACTTCCACTTGGGCCTGAAGGGCCACTTGGACCTTCACCTCCACCTGGGCCTGATAGTCCACTTGGACCTGAAACTGTTGAATCAGCGCCTGATGGACCTGTTGGACCTAAAGGGCCACTTGGACCTTCACCTCCACCTGGACCTGATAGTCCACTTGGACCTGAAACTGTTGAATCAGCGCCTGATGGGCCTGTTGGACCTGAAATTGTTGAAGCATTACCTTGAGGACCTGTTGGGCCTGTTGGACCTGTTGGACCTGTTGGACCTGAAGAACCTCCACCTGTGCCACCTTGGCTTAATGTCCAATACCATCCTTCTGTGCCATCATATTTTAATGTTAATACTTTGTCATTGTCTCCTGTAAAATCTTCGACCTGTGCTCCAGTAGAACCTGGAGAAATTGTGGATGGATAAATTCTGTAATTTGCAACTGTACCTGTAAGAACTTTATAATTATAATCCGCCTCCACGTGCTTTAAGGCTCTACCTACTTCGCTTGGATATATAGGTTTCCAATAGCCTTCAGCCTCTCTATGAATGTTATCTGCAAATGCAGATGAATCTGCTGATGTATAATCGTCTAAAAGTTTACTCACTGCATTACTTAATCTTTTTTATAATCTATATATTTCTTTATTTTAGATCTATTAATTTATTACCTGTCTTTAATGTTTTCATATTTCTTTAATATCTTCTGGTTTAATATCGTCGTAACTAAACATTGATTTCATATCAGGTGGCATTAATGGATCTTTATACCATGTGTATGGCTTTGCATTAATTTCTAAAATTACAGGGTCTACAAAATCAAAATAATCATCTAATTCTTTTGCCTTTCCTTTTGAAGGTACTGCAAATGTTGCGCTATATAATTGTTCAGTGTCATTACTACCTGTTACTCCACTGCCAAATGTATCACTATGTCCATGTGCTTTTTTAGACTGCATTCCATTTTTTAAAATAGATGCAACATTTTTACGACCTGTTTTATGATATACTTTATTGGCCTTTGCTTCTACATCAGCTAATGTAACTGTGAATTCATTTCCACTAGAATAACCTAACGAAGTTTTCATAGTTAGTACTCCATCGTTTTTACCTGCCCACGTTCTAATTAGTTTTTGTAATTTAACAACTTCTTTAGGTGCTTTACTCTTTGAAGGACCTTCAAAACTATCTAAGCTTACACTTATCATAATACCGCCGTAACCTTTATATGAACTTGCACCTTCAAGACCTGCCTTATCGAATAAAGACATAATTGTCTTTTCAGTATTGTTAGGTGAATATGCTTCTCCTATAAATTGATTAAATGATTCTAATATTTTCATGATTTTTATTTTATTCCTAAATCTTTGTGTAAAACTTCCATAAATGGCATAAAGTTTTGTTGACCATATTCATCTCTAAGTATTTGACCTACTGCCAGTGCAAAATCTTCATAAGACATTGAGTCGTCTATTTTAATCATTGCTTTATCAATAGACTTTGCAAGTTCTTCTGACTTCTTTGACTCATCCATTGAGTCTCCATTAATCCAATCTTCAAATGTTTTCATATCTTTCATTATTTACCTACTTTTCTTAAATTCTGTTCAATTAGTTTCTTAGCAGTAGCCCAATAACCTGGACCTCTAAAATCTCCACCAATTTCGTAACAATCTTTTTTTACACCTTCAATATATTCAGTAATTTCTCTGTAAAAATCATACTCCCATTTACTCCATCTTTCATCTTCCTCATCTGAAATTGTTGCAGAATACATGTGTTTATATTTTGCTTCGTTTACTTCTTCGTTTATTTGTTTTTTTATTTCTTCGTATTTTAATACTCTTTTCATAATTAAGCACCTCCCTTTAGGTTGTTATTTTTTTAAACGCCAATTTTGGCATATGTTATCATATCTTCTACAGCTTTTAACGCTTTCTTTTTTGCAGCATCGAATTCTTTTGAATATCTGCTTGCAGATCCACCTTTGCTTGATCTACGTATTTCGTCTCTTAGCTTTAATAAACCTGCTTCTTCTTTACTTGTTTTAAGTTTAGGTGCAGCTTCATTTATAAAACTTTCTAATGTTTGTAAATTTTTCATAGTATTTTCTTTCGATTCGTCTTTAGTAACCTTAATCTTTTCTTCTAGTTTTTCAGCACTAGCCTCTTCAATATACTCTCCAAGTTCTGGATCGTCCCATCCATCAGGAGATGCTAAAACTGCTTGTAGATCTTCTCTTGAACCTGTTAGCTCAACTTCTGGCCAACCACTTGGTCCACTAGGATCTAAAACTTTCATTGTAACTTTATGTTTCTTTAAAAGTTTTTTAAGTATCTTTGATTTAGGATCCATTGCATCCATAACTACAGTAGCTTCATTTATAAAACTTTCTAATGTTTGTAAATTTTTCATAGTATTTTCTTTCGCTTCGTTAAATTGTTTTGCATATTTTTTATAAGTAGATTTATTTCCAAAAGCGTCAATAGCATCTACCATACTGTAATGGTCTCCATCATAATACTCATCTGCAAGTTTTCTTCCCCATTTACTGTTTAAGAAATTATATGCAGAATCTTGTGTAAAGTTATGAGATCCTATTAAATAATTCATTGCATCTTCAAATGCTATTTCAATAGAATCTTCTTCTTCGTAGTTTGACATAGTTCCCCAAAAGCCATACTCAGTATTTATCATATCTATGTCAATTGCTTCACTAACATATTCTTTCATGAAACTTTTTATTTTTGATTTTGGAGCTTTTCCTAAAATAATGTCTCTTAATTCATATTTATTAATAACTCCTTGTCTTATTGCATTTGCTACTAATTTAATATCAAGATTATGATTTGATAAAAATTCTTCAGTTGTTCCTGTTCCTACATTAGATGCAAGTCTATGTAATGAATATGCATCATCGGATAAAGACTCATTAATTTTATATTTTCTAAGAAGTGCATGATAAGTTTTTTCTTCTGAGCTTGTCATTTGATGTATTGTACCATCTTCTTTTCTTTTTAAGATTTTATCTAAATGTCTTTTATTTAAATCTCCACCTTGTTCAGCGTCTATTGCATCTTCTAAACTTGCAACTTCAATCTTTTCATTCATAGACTCTTTAACTACCATATAATCTTTAATATCATATAATGCTCCATCAAAATCTACATTCATGCTTCCACTAGGAAAAACTCTTTCAACTGTACCTACAATATCATTTTGTCTAATTTTACCTAAACTTCTTGAATAATCATTTGAAATTCCAGGAGTTCTACCTCTATTCATTTGTTGAAGTCCTTTAAGAGTTAATTTAACCTTGTCTCCTTCTTTAAATTCTGATTTCTTTTCGTCTATAGATTCAGTAGAAAGTTCTTCATCATCATCTTCATCATCATCCTTTTCAACTTCAATATCATAGTCTCCATCGATTTCTATTTTAATTTCATCTTCGGTTTGTAAAGTTGCATTTTTATCTAACTGTTGAATGTGATCGTCAACCACTTTTTGTGCAGCTGTTTTTTCGTCATTTAGTTTTTTAAGCTCCTGTAGTTTCTCTTCTTGCTTTTCAGTTTTACCAGCATCTCTTGCAGCTGCCCACTCTTTAACTACTTTTTTAAGATCATTTGTGATTTGCGCAACATCATTAAGTGCTTTATCTAATTGCTTACGAGTAACTTTCTTTTCTGCTAACATTTGCAAACTTTCCATACATTGCATTTGCCATTGAGTACCTAAATAATAAGCAGTGTATTCTTCCTTTGTTAAACCATGGATCTGTGCATTCATTTCTACATAGTCTTCCCACTCACTAGAATGTTGAATGGCTAAGCCATTGACCAAAGTAACCATTTCTAAAGTTAATAAAGTTTCCATTAATTATTATAATTTTTTCTATTTAGTTATATATCTTTATTATATTTATTCCTGAGGTATTCTTGATGTGCTTTTCTTTTCATACCATTTATAAAAAACCAACTACATTTAAGATCAAACCATTTTTCTATTTTTTTAAAAAAATTCATGAGTAACTGTTATAGTAAGAGTATCTTATTGAAAGTAATTTTTTAGCAATATTAAACTCTTTGATTTTATTTAATTTTAAACCATATTCTTTAGCGATTGATATTAAGACTGGCTCTACTTCTAAGATTGTCATTTTTCCTATCATGTTATTTATATGAGAAAATTACCTTTTGTTTTTTTCTTTATATCCCCATGGATGAATAAAAAGTCCATTATATTTTTTTATCCATGATAATTGCTCTCCTCCTTTTGTGGTTTTAATTAAACGAGTTATTCTACTTTTCTGTTCTAATTGTTTGTTAAATGATTTTGTTAGTATTTTTACGAATAATTCTTGAGGTGTATATTGATCTAAAACTATTACCATAAAATCATACCTGAATCTCTAGCCAATTCTTTACCGTACATGTTGCTTTTCCAAAGAATTGGTTTTACATACTTTATTAGTTTACCGATGTCTTTTAATTCATCTAAGGTATCTGGCTCTTCATAATGATAGAATATTGCACGATCTGAATAATCTACTCTCTTATTTGTAAGTTGTTCTTTAATTATTTTAAAAGAGTCAATATAATTACTAAGATCTATATAGAGCCTTTCATTATGTAATAGCCAAGGTGAAAACTCTAATTCAAGGTATTTTGCATCCACTTTCATCAAATAAGAGAGCATGGTATATTTTTTAAATTCAAAATCTATCGGTGTATCTGTAAAGAAATGGAATTCTATTACATCCATTATTTAGGTTCTCTGAGAAAAGTGTCTCTATATTTAAAGTTTCTGTTTCTACCACTGTTTGGCTTAAAGCCAAAGCTTTTGTAGAATTTTTTAAGTCTACCAAGATTACTACCAAACTCATCAACTGGAGTAACTCCAACTGTCTTTCCTTCTCGGTCAGCGCGGGTGACTAACATGTTCATTATATCACTACCAAGCCCCTCGTTTCTAAATTGCGGTTTAATTATTATCTGATCTAAATAAATGCTGTCTGTGTCCTCGAATATCCACAGCGAGTTAATCTTATCGCCATATAACATATCAATCTCTTTCATTAAAGGAGACTTCTTCTGAAACTCATCATATGACTTTATATTTCTCATAACAACTCTCTAAACTTCTCTGCTTCTATTTCTCTAATCTTTTGTGCAACTTCAGGCCCTTTAACACCAAAGTCTTTCATTACAGTTCTACCATCAGTTGATGGCTTATATTTTAGGAAGGCTTTAACCATCCTTGTATTTAATCTGTTTAAACGACTCCAATCTAGGATAGTTCTTTTATCTATATCTGTTGTTTGATATTTTTTGTAGAGTTCAAATATTTCTTCTGGTTTAATATCCAGTAAATTCTTTAAAAATACAACGGTGTCTATTTCTTCATTTGAAAATGTAAGTTTATTTAATCTTTTCTTAATTGTGTCAACTTCATTATCTCTAAAAAGTGTTGCAATTTGAATCATCCAATTTTTATTATCAATAAATGTCTTATTAATATTAATATCTGGAAACATTACTCCCCATAATTTAAACTCCTCAACCATTTCTAAATATTTTTTAGTTGACTTTGCCGAAATTACTGACTTTTTAAATTCATCTCTAATTCTTTCACTACTTATATCCTTTAAAGAATTATCGGATATTATAGCCTCAGCGGTATTCTTTTCTAATTTACTTCCTGTGCGGCCTGCAAATCTTAAGGCTCTTAGTTTTCTTAGGGGATCTTCATCAAACCTCTCTTGAGCTCTTCCGACTGTTCTAATAGTATTACTTTGAATATCTGCAACTCCTCCAACCAGGTCAACTACCTTTTGTTTATCAATATCATAAAATAAAGCGTTGATAGTTAAATCTCTCCTTAATACATCTTTATCAATTGTTGAGTATTCGACAGCATCAGGTCTTCGACCTTTACCAATATCTTCTCTAAATGTAGCAATTTCCATACCCTCTTTAAAACTTGGAGTCTTTGCAATAACAACTCCAAATTGTTGACCAACTTCTCCGACTGTATCAAACCCTCCAGACTTTAATATATCTATAACTTCACCTGGCTTAGCATCTGTTGCTAAATCAAAATCTTTAGGTTTTTGACCAAGAAGAGCATCTCTAACAGCTCCACCTACAATATACAATTCCTTCTTATTTTTCTTAAAAAGTTTATGTAAATCTTTAACATCTCTAGGGACATATAAATTTAAACTCTGTTGAGCTTCTAAAAGCAATATGAATTGAGACATTGGTTTAATCATGTTTTATATATTTATTAAATATAATCATTTCGAACGACATAAAAAAATCTAGAGGCACTTATTTTCAATAGTTATTAACAGAGATTTTATTAAAATCATTATCCTCTGTTTTTAAATGCCTTTATCGTTGATATGTTTATTCCATCATATTCTTTTTCTAACTCTTTTACTAACCTTAAGTTATTATCATCGTCATCATAAAATTGAAGATCATGAAAGCCTTGATTTATAATTTCTCTAAATGCTTGTTTTTTTCTTTCTGCAATATCTCCTTTAAATCTATGTATTGGGTCATTGACTGCAAATATTAAATCACTATCTATTGGTGTTTTTAAATAATTTTTTAACCACTTATAAATCATTTTTTTATTATCCCTTGCCGTGACTATACCTATTGCTATTTTTCTTCTATAAGCTTCTTGTAATATTTTAAAATAATAATTAATAAGCTTACCTGCTTTCATTATTTCAAGACTCTTAAATTCCTCGAAACTTAGGATTTGATGTGGTTTTTTTTGAAAGGTATTAAACTCTTCTGGAGTAATAGAAAACGTTTCACCGGTCAATTTATTCTTAACTTGAATTTTGGCTGGCGTAACAACGATAGTATCATCTAAGTCAAAGACTAAGATCTTTCCCATCTTATAGGGCTTCGCTTCATATAACTCTGTTGGACTCATAACAGATTATATATCTTTATTACTTTTTAGTGAGTGCGAGAAATGTATAAGCGTTACAATAAATAATTGACATAAGAATAATAGTTGCATAAACTATTGAGTTTTCTATCTCTCCTTTAAGCGCCACTGTAAAAATACCTAGAAAGAAAAGTTTAACACCTAAACTTCCATAGGCTAAGCCCATGCCGATTTGTGTAAATCTTTTTGAAAGTTGAATAATAATTCTTGTAATTAAGACTAAAAATATTGAGGCTAAAAGGCCATAAACTATTGAATTTATCATGATGCTTATTTATAATTGTTGCATCTATATATCACCTCTTTACAAAAGGTTTATGTTCTTAGGACATTAATTTACTTTTGTTCAATCTTTAATAATCTTCATCAAGATCATCATTACTTGGAATATACTTTGGTAATTCTTTTTCAATTTCTAATTTCCATAAAAGATAGTTTGGAACTATAAATTTTCTTTCATGTTTTGGAACATAAAATGTAGTTTTAGTAATAGTTTGTCTTGTAATTCTTGCCTGCTTATATCCTTTAATAAAAACAATATCATCTACGTTGAAGTCATTACCCCATAAAAATTGAATGCCCATAAAAAAATTCTGAATTGTTTCTTTAAATGCAAAGCCAAGAAATGCAGAAATTGCTAAAACTCCCCATTCACCAATATACGTATATATTTCCTCTTTCATTAATCTTCATCTTGTATTTTTCTAAGCTCTTCCTTTAATTCAAAAAGTCTCCATTCATAATCAAAAAGTTCTTCTCTTGGAATTCTACCTGCTTTAAATGCCTTTTTAGCAGCAACATACTCTCTTTCTAATTTTCTAATACTTTTATTAAGGTCATTAAGTAGAGGGTCTATTACATGCTTATTTTCTAGTTGAGAAGAATGTACACCTGTGTGCTTTCCTGGTTCTACTACCATTAAATTAAATTCTGAAAATAATTGTAAAAATCTTTCTATTTTTTTCATAAATTAAAAATTAGTGATTTATTTATTATATATTTGATATTTTTCATAGTCTTTATAAATAGGGTCTATATTTGGAAAATAGTATTCATAAACAGATGAACCATTATCTAAAATTATAGTTTTATAAAAACCAGAAGGTACAATTGCCCCTGTGTTTAGTCTTTTACTTCCTTCTCCAAATGCAACTTTAATCTGTACTGTAACTTTATTATATTGACTTGCCAATTCTCGTTCTAGCTTTTCTAGTTCCTTCCAAACACCTCTATTTAAACTATAATATTGTAATGCACAATTTAAATAATTAAAAGTCTCTTTAATCATTGGATATGTGCAGTTTTGACTCGCTGCTGGCACTAAATGCCCTCTATCCCATGGATTTTTATAATAATCTCCATTGTCTGAAGTATGAATTTTTTTATCTCTAAAAAATTTAATACCTGTCCTAGATTCTCCATAATCACAATGATATACTTCATACTCTATATAAAGAGGTTGTTCAAATACTTCACTGTAAAATCCCCAGTAATACTCTTTTTCAAACTTGATCCTTTTAGATTTTTGTGAAAATACACTTAAAGTAAAAAGTAAGATTAATAACGTACTAAGCCTCTTCATTATATTTTACCATTTCTAAAGCCCTTGCAACTAATACTGCATCATTAACTGTTAATATCCCATGCTTCTGTGCTATTGTAGCAGTTTGTGCTAATACACCAACTGCTTGATTAATTGTCATTTCCTGTGCTTGTTTAAAAGTAGTAGACTGTTCTATTACAGACCCTGTTGTTTCTTTTTTTGCCATTTTTATTTATATTTAAATATTATATTACTTAAAATATAAAAGTTTATAAATTTTTAATTAATTGTATTAATTCAGGTTGCGGAAATACATCGCTTTTATCTTTTCTAAAATTAGTGTGATTTAATAGACCGTATATTCTTCCTTCAGTTGCTGGTAAATTTAGATCAAATGCATTCACTCCTTGATTTATCCAATTTTGCATACCTATTTTTAAATCTATTCCATGTGTTTCTGACAAATATTTTAATAAAGCTTCAAGAGACTTAAGTTGTTCGTTTGAGTATCTATGAAAAGCCTTATATCCTCTAAATGGGTTTTTTAAAATACACACTTGTGATTCTTCAACTAAAGCTCCAAACCAAGTGTACCAATTGCCATTTTTTTCTTTTAATCCACCTGCACTGCAAATTTCTATACTTAAAGAGTGTCTTTTTAAATACATTGTTGAGCCATATCCAATATGCCACCCATAATATTCATCATCAATTGCTCTAATTATTTTTCCATCATGGTTATTATTTCTACCATCTATTGAAACTCCTCCAATAACATAATTAGTTCCTACTCTACCTCTATTATCAGTAGACCAATGATCTATAACTTTATATGGATTTTCTCTCCCGGCTGTATGATGTAAAACAATATATTGTTTACTCGTAGGATCTTTAACATATTGCCCTTCTGGTAAGTGATATGTCTCTATCCAATTTCCATAGGATTGCCTATCAGTATCTAAACTATATTCTATTGGATTATATTGTAATGCTTTCCAAGTTCTAGGTCCAACTATTCCATCACTGGGTATTTTATTTCTTCTTTGAAAAGACGCTACAGAACCTTTAGTTTGATTTCCAAATATTCCATCAACTGGTTTAAGTCCTAAAAGGTCTTGTAAAATTTTAACGTATTCTCCAGTGCTTCCTATTTTTAATATCATTTTTTATTTTTATTTTTTAAAAAATTATTTCTTTGAGCCTTTTCGTTTTCTTTAGTAGCTTTATTTAAAAGTTTTTCAATATCGTCTTCCTCATCTAATTCCTCTACTTCTGTTAGTTTTTCTGCTGACATTTTTAAATTATCATTAGGTTCCGGATAATCTTCATCATCATAGTCCTCACCATACCATTGTGAACCTTCACTTCCCCATTCATCTTCTTCATCTTCTTCGTGCAGAATATCATCAACGTGTTCAGAAAAGGCTTTATCTTCAATCCATTCCTTTTGTTTTTTCTTAAGTCTTTCAAATGCAAAGTTAGCTGCAATTACCAATGCAATTGCAAGTGGATCAAATACAAATATTATAATTAATAAAAGAACATTAATAATTTTATCCATTGGAACTCCTGTAACACTTGCTAAATATTTTAAAGGGCCAAGTTCACCTGCACTACCGTCTCCTATTTTTGCTTCAACTATTTCAGATTCAAAATTAAACAGTTTTTCATTTAATACATCTACCTTTTCATTAATAACATCTTGTCGACCTATAGCCTGGTCAAGTTGTTTTTCTAAAGCCTTTCTTGTTCTGCTTGAAGTTGATGTAATAATTTGACCAGTTTCCTTATCTCTCCACTGTACTTTATTATTTGAAAGTCCTTTTCTTAATTCTGCAACTGCCTCATCAATATTAGATTTTTCTTCAGTATAGACATCTAATTGACCTTGTACATTATCTCTCTTAGTTTCTATTAAAGTAATTTGTGCATCTCTATTACCTTCTTTATTTGCAGTTTCTTGATATGCCGCACTTAAGAATCCATAAATACCCATTGATGTTATTAATACTAAAACAAAACATGCTATTGTTAAATAATACTTAAGCGCTTTTGGAATTGTATTTCTATATTGATATAATAATGATGCGATAACCAGTTTAGCAACCTCAAGACTACCTGCCATAATTATGACTGCGAAACTTGCACCTGCAAAAAGTTTACTTAAACCACTGACTGAATAAAATGCTGCAGAGGCACTTACAGATAGTGCAGTTAATGCTATTAAGAAAGGAAATAACCTTTCAGATAAATTTTTAAACATGTCTTTAAGTTTTTTTATAGGATTATATATCCTCTTAATATCCGAACTTGTTCTTGAAAGCCTTTCTTGTTTCCATAAAGCTTTTATAATTATCCATTAGGTCTTCTTGATCTAATGTAAAACACTGTGGCACGTCATCCTCTTCATTGGCTATCCATATTTCAGCTCCATCGGCTTTAATACCTGTTCTATCCCAATAGGCTACCCAATATGCTGCAGTTTGTCTAAAATAATCTCTAACCCATTCAATTCTTTTAGGTCTTCTACTATTTTTATAGTCTATGATTTGTACGCTGCCATCTTTCATTCTTGATACATTATCAAGCGTACCTGCATATTCACCACCTTTAAGAGTCCAAAGAAACCTTTCAGCATCCAATACCTCATCTATTCTTGAAAAGAATCTACTTTGATTATAAAAGAATTTATCAAACATTTTCCATGCTTCTTCTAAATATAATTCACCATTCTCTAATTTTACTATTTCGTTAATTTCTTCATCAGTCTTACAAACTTCAGTAAGCTGTTCTTTCATTTCTTCTGGAGTACCTGCAAATCCTTTATATAATTCTATTTGACGGTGCATGATTGTACCTCTATTCATAGATAGCTGACTAATCCTATTAGCCTCTTTTTCACCAACTCTTTTTTTCCATTTTTCAAGGCCACTCTTATCTGACATCTCTCCCATAACCGTAGTTACAGAAGGTAGTGTTGCAATTACCTTTTCATCTTTTGTGACTTGATAAAACCTTTTGCCATCTTTGTGGACTCTTTTTACTTCTTCCATTATAATAATTTACCGATAAAATTAAATAAGTTTTCAAATACTTCGTTGACTATAAAAAGTCTAGTAATTAAATATACAATAAATACATAAATTGCCGTATATAATATACTACCGATCATTGCAAATATATTTAATCGATCAAGAACTGGCCAAAATATGACAAGATAGGCTCCACTGCCTTTAAGCTCTTGCATTTGTGGATAGACTACGTTTGATAATTTAAGTTCATTTAAGACTCCGCCGAATTGACCAAGTTGTTTTAATACAAAGGCTTGTTGTATTTCCTCAGCAGCACCTAAAACTTCATCTGGTATATTTACTACACCATAAACTCTGCCAATCCAATCGACTCTTAAGTCACGTTCTTCGAGTTTCTTTCTGTTTCGTTTAGTATTAGTTTGAAAAATAAACCAAATTCTAAATTCTAGAATAAAGTTGTACCAGTAACTAAAAGGCTGATATATCCAATATAAGATGCTTGTGAATTTCATAATTTTTATTTAGAGCCTTTGGAGGGACTCGAACCCACGACCTGCTGATTACAAATCAGCTGCTCTAGCCAGCTGAGCTACAAAGGCAAATGAAAGGTGAGATTGCTCTCACCTCTGGTTGTTGTATAATTAACTGTTAGTTTTATTAGTTTCAGAAACGTGTACTCTTACGTCTTGTGCTAAAGCTTTAATAGCTTGCATTCCTTTTCTTACTCTAGTACCAGCAGCCTTGTTGCCTTTTTCATTGAACTTTGAAGCATCATCTTGAATACTATCTAAAGTTGTTTGTAATTGTTCTAATAATTCTGTCATTTGTTTATTTTTTATTAATTTACTATTATTATATAAAGAAGTTTTTATTTGTTTCTTTTTTTAAGTTCTAATTCAAAAATTCTATTTCTTAATTCAGTGCTTGAAAACCCATGATCTCTTTTGTTGTAAAAGATTTCAATACCTCTCTTTTCACAAATGTCTTTTGCTGTAAATTCCTTGCCAAAATATTCTCCACCTATAATTCTTACATCAAGTTTAAATGAACTAAAAATATCAATTAAATCTTTCTCAGTTTGATATGGTAATATTTTATCCACGTAACTACAACCTTCTAATTGAATAAACCTTTCTACTAAAGATTGAATTGGCTTATTTTTTGTATCTGGTCGGTCTATTGTTGGATCTGTTTGAAGAGTACATATTAAGTAGTCACATTGACTCTTGGCTTCTTCTAACATTTTAATATGACCCGCATGTAAAAGGTCGAATGTTGAACATGTAATTCCTATTTTCATAATTTTAATTTTGTTTGCCAGTTCCAAGAATCCCTTAAACTATCTCCTAAACTATATTTAGGTTGCCATCTTAGTTTTTTTACAATTAAACTATTATCTGCAAAAATTTCAGGAACATCGCCTTCTCTTCTTGGTCCTATTTTATATTTTATTTTTATATTATTAACTTTTTCAAATTCATTTACTATTTCAAGAACTGAACTTCCATTACCTGTTCCAACGTTTAATAATAAATCTTCTTTATTCTTTACACTATATTCTAGCGCCTTGACATGAGAATCTGCAAGATCCATTACATGAATATAATCTCTAATGCAAGTTCCATCAGGTGTTTCATAATCTCCACCGTTGATTGTTAATTCTTCTCTAATCCCAGCAGCAACTTGAACAACATAGGGAATTAAGTTATTTGGAACTCCTATAGGAAGCTCACCAATTAGACCCGATGGATGTGCTCCTACTGGATTAAAGTATCTTAATAAACACAGATTAGCTTCTTTGTTTTTAAAAAAATCTGTAAGAATTCTTTCACCAGCTACTTTGGTATAACCATAAGGAGAATTAGCCTTTTTTGTTGGGGTTTTTTCGCTAACTGGTACATTATCTGGAATACCATAAACTGTACATGAAGATGAAAAGACAAATGATTTAATTTCATATTCATTTACTAATTCTAATAAATTAATTAAATTGCTTATATTATTTTTATAATACTTTAATGGATTTTGCACAGATTCCCCAACGGCCTTATCTGCTGCAAAATGAATAATACCTTCTGGATTTTCAGAATTTATTACTTTTCTTATTTCTCCTTTATTTTCTATAGTTAAGCGGTATGATTTTACCTTTTGATTTACTATATCTTCTATTCTAGAAATAACTGATCCTTCAGAATTTCTAAAATCGTCTATTATTATAGGCTCATGACCTGCTTTAATTAACTGAACTACAGTATGTGAACCTATATAACCAGCTCCTCCTGTGACTAATACTTTCATAATTTAAAAATAGTGGAGGATATCGGAGTCGAACCGATGACCTCCTGCGTGCAAGGCAGGCGCTCTAGCCAGCTGAGCTAATCCCCCATCTTTTTACTTCTCCTTAGAAGCAGTATTTAACATATCAGAAATAGATTTAATTAAACTATTTGCTAATAACTCTATAGCTTTCTTTTCACTATCGGCTTGATAAATTCTATAAAATCCATAAGAATTTACTATTTGACTTAAATCTAGTCCTCTTTCTTGATCTTTAGTTTTAATAGCTAGTACTTCTTTTTTATCATCATTTATTGCTAAATAAACTTTAATGTCTTTTCCTAACTTCTTGTCTACCTTTTCAATTAGTATATCTAATATGTGTTTCTGTTCTTTCATGTTAATTATATATTATATTTTAGATTTGTTTATATATCTTTTTATTTTAATATTCCTCTCCATAAAGACCATTCTTAATATCCTTTTCTTCTTGAGTTTCAAACTGATCCATTTCCCACATACAGTGACCATGTAGGTCTTCTAGCTTTTGATCAGTTAGTAGATCTATTTTTTCCTTATCAATATCTTCTCCAACGTGCTCATAATAGTCGTAAATTTCTACAAGCATCAATGCTCTTTTATTTAAGTCTGCTAATAATTGGCTTGTCTTTCTATCGTTTGTTTGATTATTCATTTTATTTTTTTTTAAGATTTAAGATTATGATATTTTTTCTGCGATTAATGTTTTACCTCTACGGATTCTGTTTTTAACAGTTTGTAAATTGACTTTATGTTTTGCTGAAATGTCTTCGTATCTCATACCTTTTAAAAGTCTATCTTCCATAATTTCTTTATACATTGGTTTAAGATCTACAATTGCTTTAAGTGCACTTTCGTATTTTTGCATAAGCTCTTCGTCTTCTTCAATGTAGTCATTTTCAGTTTTTTGTTCGTATTCCATTAAGAGTCCATTTGCAGAACCATTAATAATACCATCATCTCCTACTTGTACGCCGAATTCTCTTAGCTGATCAAGAGATGATTTTTTGTTTCTTTCTTTAATATAACCTAAAGCTTCATTGAATGCGATCTTGTATAACCATGTTGTAATTTGCCATTCTGGCTTATATTGATCTATTTTAGTCCACAGTTTAATTAGCACATTTGAAGTTAAGTCGCTTGCGATACTGTTGTCTTTTACTATTTTGTAGATATAAGTTTTAAGACCTGGTTTTACTCTGTTGTAAATTGCATTGTAGTCTTTTTCTGATCTAGTTGCTACGAAGTTTTCTGCTAATTCTCTGTATGTTATTTTTGTTTTTGGCATATTTATTGTTTTTTTACGTTTTTAATTTATAATACTAATATAACTATAATTTTTGACCCGTGAAAATTTTAAGGCACTTTTTTTCAAAAGTTATGAACAATTTAAGATTCTCTATCCCATTGTTCATTATCGGCTGTGATTTGACACAATGTTAAGAACTCATCTTTAAGTTCTGCTAAAGACCATTCGGAATACTTAATTCCTCTAGGTCTAATCCCATGTGCGTCTTTATAAGCGTCGCTCATTACCTGTAAAAATTCTTTTTTAGTCCAAGTGTCGATTATGTCTGTCATGTTTAAGTTTTAATTATAATACTAATATAACTATAAACTTTGACCCGTGAAAACTTTTAGGCACTTTTTTTCCTAAAAGTTATTAACAATTATTTCTTAAAAATTTTTATTAAATCAAGGACGGTATTGCCCACGATAGAAATTAAAAGCACCATTCCGAGAAAGTGCCATATTGATTGAAATGTAAATTCGAAAAATGTCATCATGTTATTTCTTTTAATAAGTCCATAAGTGAATTAATATCTTGTGGCTTAAAGTTACATTGATCAGTGCTACAATTTATCATTCTCTTTTTTGGTACTGTTTTGTATTTACGAGTTGGATAGCCTATAACTCCATAATACTTTTTAGATTTTTTAGGCCATTCCTGCATAGGCCAATAATTTAAACATATTTTTAAAGTATCAATTGAAAAATATGGATCTATTATTTTTACATTTTTAGGTAAATTACCCTTGTTGTAAAGATCTAATATTGGCTGATCATTTTCTCCAATTATCATAAAGATTTTTTTACCTTTTAATAATAGTAATGAATCATATGCTGTTTTAGGATCCCATGCAAAATTACCAAGGTGATATACAACGTCTTCATTAGTTACAACATCGTTCCAATTTTTAATTAAATCAGAAGTCATTGAATCTACGCTAATATAAGGGCGTCTCCATTTTCCAATGGCCGATTGACGCCCTAATTGCATATTACCTGTTATAAATGTTTTACCCATTAGGCTACTGTAAATTTAATGTTGTATCTATTCCAAAGATCTGTCATTAACTTAACTTCTCTTGTGCCTGTTTGAGCATTCTTAATTTTTTGGTCTTTTGATGTATCAATAAAAAGATACATTACAAAGTCATAGCTTGTTGAATAAACAAGGCTTTGGCCGATTCCACTTCTTAAACTATTTCCACTCTCCCCTCTTCTAAACTCAATCGCTATATTCATACCGTTCATTTCTAGTACCATATCTGGTCTATTTAATGTTCCCATAAATAAAGTATGGTGTACAGTAGTGTTAACATCACCTTCCCATTTTAAGTTTTTCTTTACCTTTACCTTTGCCTTCTCAGCAGTAGTGTCAGTATTTTCAACTAAATATTGAGTTAGTGATTGTACAAGGTGAGGATAAACAAATTGTTTGATTTGATCTTCAGTCTTGTTTTTATAATCAATTGTATTAAATATGTCGTCTTGTGTAATAGCCTCAGAAATTAATTCCATGAAGTCTAATCTCTTTTGACTCTTAGCCTTTTGTCTCATCTGCAGTTTCTAGAGTAGGTTCAACTTCTTCCGTATTCTCCATTGCAGTAATGTTAGTGTCAAGATCTCTTAATCTAACATGTATGTCTGAAATTTCTTTATTAGACTCAGTAAGTTCATTCATTGCATTAGTCACTGACTCACCTACCATTGTAAGCATTTTTACAAATTTTCTTGCGTTTTCAACGCCAGTTCCTTGTACATTTAAGAGTGCTTGATAGAGGCCATTTAACTCATAAGCCTTAAGTTCTAATGTTACTTTATAATCATCTCCTGCTGTTTCAAGTTCTTTTTTAATTCTACTTCTTTCTGCTTTTAACCTATCAAATAAAGTTACAACAATTGCTGCATTCTTAGTTTCCCAAGTATATCCTTTATTTAAATGGTCTTGTATTGTTTTAATCATTGATACGTCTTCGACTTCTACGTTAAAAATCATAGCCGCGTTTGCTTTTGCAAGTTCAGTAACTTTACCTTCAAGTTCTGTTCTTTCTGTTTTTAAATCTTCTAAATTTGTCATTGTTTGTTTGTTTTAAAATTACTATTTATATATCCTAAAATTCTGGATTGGTCACTCGTAGATCATAGTCTTCGAATTCGTTAAATTGCTTCATATCCTCTATCTCTCTTGACATTGGATGGTAAGCTTTGTCATCTCTTAAGATTAATCTAGTTAACCTCGTGGTAGGGTTAATGTCTAAGTAAATTATTAAACATTCCTTTTTAATTTCTTCTGGTAACAACTTAAGGCCATCTGGTGACATGATTAATACATCACTTTTTTGATATTCCTCTCTTGTCATTCCATATTTCCAACCTTTAAAATCCATATACTCAAGCATATCGCCTGCTTCTACGATTTTCATAAAAGACTCGTCGTCAGTATAGTAATAATCTACACCTTCTGTTTCTGTTTCTCTTGGAGATCTTGTTGTGTGGCTTACAGCTCCTTTAAAACCTTTCTCTGCAAGTCTTGCTCTAAAATAATCCTTACCTGCTGCAGCCTTGCCTACTAATATAATTTTCATATAGTGTTTAAGTTATCGATGTTTGACTTATCTAAATTGTCTAATCTTAATTGTCTAAGCTTTGCTCTTAGGCTTTGTATTTCCTTTAAGTGGGAAGTATTAGTCTCGCCTGCTAATAGGCTTTCCATTTCCTTTAAGATTTCAATTTCTATTCTGTTGTATTCAGCTTCTTCCATGTTTATTATATACTAAAAAAATTAATTGTTTAACTCTGACAGTGATTTATATTTAAAATTTCTTACAACATATTCTGAAGTAGGGTGATTGTTTACATCTACGCCTGCATCGACATGTGCATTTATTTTTACATTCATTGATTTACCACGATATTCCTTTAATAGTTCTGGATCTTTAAGCTCTCTGACTAGTCTATCATTATAAAATATTTTAATCACATCCGGTGTCCATAAACAGCCAAATTTATTAAAATGTTTTGCTGGATTTTTCCAACCTAACCAATGCGTCTTTGGTCCTAAATGATAATTATCAGGTTGTTTGCCACAATGGAAATTAGTTTCTACTCTCCAAAAGCCAAATGGATTAAAAAGATCAAAGTGAAAAAAGTGTTCTTTGTTTTTTGAATAAGCTTCAAAGACATCAATTTCAGGTGGCCAACTTTCAAATGGACTCATCCAAAATGCAGGCCACAAGTTTTTACCCGTTGGCAACTTAGCCTCTATTTCAAAATATCCATAGCCAAAGCCATCGACACTTGATACTAAACCTACTCCTATTGGAATTTCAAGTTCTGTTAGTTCAGAATTGTAATGAAGCGCATTGCCTTTAAATGTTTTTGGATTCATTTGAGTCTTTAAAATCATTTCATCCTTTTCATTTATTTCTATTGCGCTTCTATCATAATAGCAATATGCTTTGTCAGGGTGATATGTTCCCCATTTTTCTCTTGGACGCCATTTATATCCGCCCCATTGTATATGTGCCATTTTATTTAAATTTATTTAGTTGGATCATATAAGAAGTATTTTAATGTAAGTTCTTCCCCTGCTTTAATATCTTTAATTGTCCATAGATATAAATCCTTAGAATTTGTGTCATAGACTTGTCCTTCGAAAACTGTATCTGTTTCAGTATTTGGTGTTTTACTGTAATTTATAAAACCACCCAAAGGAAGTCTAATATAACCATCTTGGAAATTTTCGTTAAATACATGAGACAAGCCTAAACATGTGCCTTTTAAAATGTCTTCTGTTGCAAAAAGTCCAATGCCTTCTATATTTGATTTCTTTATAGTTAAGTTATCGGGTAAGGGTCTATAATATTTCACTTTACTTAAATTTATCTTTTACTCTTTCTGAAATTGGAATTGCATCTCCCATTTCATCAATTCTTACAAACTTTATATTTGTTTGTAAAATAATATTTTGTTTGCCATTATAAACATTGTGGCTTCTGGCTTCTAAATATAAATCTATAGAAGTTGTTCCTATAGAATCAACCTTTGCGTACATTTTTAGTAGCTGACCTTCCTTTGCCGGCTTTGTAAAAACACATTTATTTATGCATTTTGTAACCATTCTTGGAGTATCGCACATTTCTGCTGCATAGCTTGCTGCAGCCGCATCTAACCAAGCCAAGAGTTTCCCTCCAAACAAGTTTCCATGAAAGCCTAAATCTGATTTTTTTATTGGGTGTGTACTAACTAACTGCATTTACTATTTTTTGGCAACGTTCATATTCTTCTTCATTTTCGTAATGTTTTAATATTACATCTCTATCTGTATGGTCAACTGGTAACCAAAACTCTTCGCCTAAATCATCATAGTTTATTTCACCCATGTATAATCTATAAGCATTATCATATGATTGATCTATATTCATTTTTCTTGTTCGTCTACGTCTATTATTTCTGGTTTATCTAAGCACTCATTAACTGCAGCATCTGACATATCTAAAACTTCTCTTAAATAATCTGCCACTTTTCTACAAGTTTCTTCTTGTGCATTCTTAATCATTGTCTCAAGCTGACCTTCTCTATAACTGTCTCTATAGAATTCTGAGTCTTCAAGCCAATTTATAAAAAGTCTAAGTCTATTTTCTAAATTTTTCATCCTCTTATTTCTTTAAGTTCTTTTTGTACTTTATTCCAATAATGTTGGGTCTTGATTTTCTTAGGGCCTCGAGGACCTCCATTCCAACACCTTGCAATTACCTCATCACTGTCTTCTATGTGATGAAAGTCTCTCCAAACAATAAACATTTCAATAGATTTTTGTCTACTAAAACGATCTTTTCTTTTATAACGTAGTTTAGAACCTTGGATTTTTAAGATTCTATTTACTTCTCTCACCATAATTGGACGTATTTGTAAGACACCAACTGATGGTTCTCCTAAATGTTTATCTCCTAATAGATTTGACTTACCTCTACTTTCAACATTAATTAATGCATATATTAAAGTAGAATCTATTACCTTTACGGTATCATTAATTACGTTAATTATTGTTTCGTTTTCTAAACAATCTTCTACATTTTCAGTATCGCCGGTGATAGAACCTGCCCAAAATGCAAATGGAACTAATAATGAACTAATTCTTGGTATTGACATTGTTTCTAAAATCATTCTAATCTTTTTAGTTTACTGTGATATTTTAATAATAACTTTCTTGAAAATTGATCTACTGTTCCTTCTTCTATTACTTCTTTAACAATTAATTGGTGCAATTCATGAATTCTTGATTCAACGTAACTTCTATGTCTCATTTGTCTTCTTCTAAAAGAGAATTTCATATATCTTTAGGATTTAACCAATCGTTTGCACAACATGAATTTAATATTTGAATTTCTTCATCGAGTTCATTAATATAATCTAATAATTTAGAGTTGTCAATTTGTAAGTCTAAATGTTGATCTACTAATAAAGCTTCTTTTTCTTTATAGTTTTTTTCTGAATTTTTTATATTTTTTCTTAAAATTATAATACACGATAAAAGAATTAAAATTATAAAAAATTGTACTAGTTTTAGTGCTTTTTTCATTTTGTTTTCTTTAAAAATCTCTGGCTTCTTCGTAGACTGCTTTAATTACTGGGAACCTTAGTGAATGTTCTCCTTCTTGATTTGTAGTTTCTTCGAAGTATTGCACGGTTATGGTTTTGTTTAATATTTTATTAGGATTTTCAAAAAAGTTTCTTTTTTGTTCAAGACTAAAGCCACTACCAACTTGTACCCTATTGCCTTTGTGTTCTATAACTACATTTTTAAGCATCATTTCATCAACTTCTTTACCATCTACAATTACCCTGTTGATAGCATTTTCAAGATCAACTACTGTATATTCTGCATCGAACATTTTTTTAACCTTTAAAATGTCTTGGCTTCTCTTACCTTTATAAACATCATCTTTTCTTAGCATCAAACCTTCCCAACCTTCTTTGGCTGCGATTGCCATTTGTTCATTTACCATGTCTTCACCTGTCGTTAAATACTGTTGTAAATATTTAATATACTTTAGATTTGGATCTCCTAGAATCATCTCAAGCGTCTGCAGCCTAAGACATAGTGGCTCTTTTGAAACTTTATTAGTAAAATCTTCTAGTGTAATTAAATCAAATGCTTGAAATAATGGCTTTTCAATCGTGTGATCTTTTCTTTTAATTTCTTTAATAATAGATTGAAAATCCTCGTTTCCATTCTTGTCTACCATACATATCTCGCCATCAATTACAACATGTCTAAGGTCTAGACTCTCTAATTCATGTCTAACATTTTCTAGTGTAAGAAACGATTTGCCACTTCTTGAGTAGAGACTTACTTCTCCCCATTCATTAAAAAATGCAAGGCATCTAACTCCATCGAGCTTCCTACTAAGATACCAATCATCTTCTGTAAAATTTACTTTCTTTTTAATTTTATCATCATAGGCTGATGCTAATGCAACGTCAAATGTAGGCACGCATCCTGGGATTACCTTATTAATCATTGAAGCAGTAGATCTTGTTTTAAGATTCCTGTCTATGATATTATAAATAAGATCTGCATGTTCTTCGTTGTTACTAATAAACCCATTAACTTCTGCAAGTGCAGCATGGCCTGTAATTTCTCTATTATCTAACCTATCTAAGAGATTAAACAAATTATTGCCAGCATGAGAGTTCATTAGGTCACTTCTCTTCTTTAGATTTTTTGAAGTAACATAATATTGTTTAAATGGTGAGTATACATACTTGAGCATTCTAGTGACCTCTAGATCATCCTTAAACTGTTCTAATACTTTTAACTTATCTAAGTTTGAGTTTGATGAATTACTTTGCTCTACAAAAGCTTTTATTTTTTCTAACATATTTTATCTTTGTTTTAATTATAATACTAATATAACTATAATCTTTGACCCGTGAAAACTTTTTAACACTTTTTTTCACTTTTTTTCCAGTGCCATGCACCTGAGCCTATATAATAATCTTTTACATATCCCATTGCTTCCATTTCATACTCAATAGGTGTGCCATTTCTTTTAGAAGCTGTCATTGCATAATAACTATTCAAGTCCACTTTCTTCTTTTATAATTTTTAAAAGTTGATGTAAGTTTATTGCCATAATTACAAGGTTAGTAATTATAATAGGCATGCTTAAAATAAGTAAACCATAAATTGTAAATAAAAAACAACCTATTGTATTAACAGTTCTTAATCTTTTTATATTTTGTATAGTAAACGAAAATATAACTAGAGCAGTTGCCACGTATCCTAAAATTTCTATCATTTTTCTAATTCTTTTAATCTTGCTGGAATTACATGTGTAAAGTTACAAGTGTCGCAGCATCTTTTATTATTAACAGGCTCTGCGTTATTACCAAAGCCTGTTATTTTATTGTTACATATTGAACATTTCATATAGATTATATGAAAAAATGTAGTTTTGTTTATCTACCTAAAATCAATTTCTTAAAAAATGGAATTGAACTATAAATAGCAAGTGCCATAATTGTCCATCCCCACCATACACTAAATTGACTAGAATTTGGATCCATTATATCTCTATAACCCATTATTATTAAATAACAATTTATAAAACCTATTAAACCTTCGTTTTCAGTTATTCTTTTTATTATTTGTTGTTTCATGTTTTTTTATTTTTATAATTAAACGTAACTTGATTTTATTAAATTGTATTTAATTGTTGATTATATTAAAAAAGTTAACCTTGTTTATTTTATAGGTAAACGTGTTGTAATTTCTTTAAGTAACTTATCTAGTGTTTGAGAACTCCACATGCCTGTTTTTTTCCAAGTATTTGTTAGTGCACTTTTTGTATTTTCAAATATTTCAATTCCAAGATCATGGTCGTAAATGCAAATTTCGTTAGTATTTCTATCAGTGTATGCAATATATAAGTTTTTACCTATGTATTTTTTATCTAATGTGGCCCTAGATCCTTTTAACTGGATTTGAATATTTTCACCATTAAGAAAATTATAGGCTATCATATCAGCACCGTGTTTATCTGCGGTAATTAAATTACATACATATCCATATTCTACAAGCGTTGATGCTGTTTTTGCATAATTATATACTTCTTGTTCTTTTCCTATTAAATTTGTGTAATTTACTTTTTCTTTAAATAAATGTTTCATTGTTAATCGTTTTTAATTTTTATTTTGTGCCATTCTTGAGCAAACCAGCACATCATTTTCTTTTCCTTTCTAAGCATTCTTTTAGAAAGTTCAATAGCATATTTCAATCCAGCCTCTGTATTATCATGGTACAGCTCAGCTTCGAATTGCTCAATTAAACATGCTATTGGTGTTTTTATTTGTTGATGTTTCATATAATTATAATTACATGTTTCTTGGGAAATTTACATAAAAATTAAAACTTTTTTAAAACTTATGTTTTTTGTATTTCCTTATATTATTATAATTACATGTTTCTTGGAAAATTTACATAAAAATTAAAAAAGACCCATTAAGGGTCTTTTATTTTAAAACAATATAATATGAATCTTATTGTTAAAAGTCGCCTGGAGCAACTTGCATACATGTTAGGTTGTTGTTTCTCCACATTTTTACAACTTTATCTCTGTCATCAAAGACACAAACAATATTGCTTTTATCTGGAAATAAATCATCTAACCAATTTTGTTTAAGTTGATCATCTGGCTTAAACATCCAATCTTTGCCAGTTGGTCTCATCTTAATCACATGAAAAGGTACTTTATGTTTAACCAACCAACCCTTAGTAGTCAATTGCGTACCTTTACTTCTACCACTAAAGATAGCGATCATATGGCCAGAATCTGCAAGAATTTGAGCCATTTTTATCACAGCATGGTTTGGCTGATCTAAACTGATATTCTTTGGGTCAAAAAATATGTCCCAATCTATTTTACCATTTGGCTTTGTTGCTAATTTTCTTCTTGCATCTATATTCGCTAAGGTTCCATCTAAGTCGAATATTACCCATTTTTGATCTGTCATTTTTTTACGTTTTAAATTTATAATACTAATATAACTATTTTCTTTGACCTGTGAAAATTTTTAGGCAACTTTTTTCAACATTTTTTTAGTTGCATAATTTAGAATCTTTTTAAGTCTTTCTTCTCTTGTAAGAAGCATGATTCTTTCTTTACCTACCCAATTATAAGTATCTCCAGTTTCTTGACTTTTCCAAGATGCTGGATAAGTTTTAGTTGGGTTTAATTGCCAGCAAGTATCTTGTAGTTTTTTATTATCTGACCTTCTAGTCCAATATCTTATTTTTCTAACATAGCCAGTAGAATATTCTGCTACTGTTTCTCCAGTCTTTAGTCTCCACATTGAAGTACCATTTTTCTTTTGTGTTTTAGATGAGATATTTTTTGCACCCATTGTTTCTAAAACTTCTTCGTATATTTTTTCTTTACTTTCCATTATTTTCAAGTGTTAATTTGTGATTAATTCATTTTGTTTAAGTTTTAATCATAATACTAATATAACTATAATCTTTGACATAAAAAAATCTAGAGGCAACTTTTTTCAAAAAGTTATGAACAATTAAACGTTTAAAGTTTCCCAAAAGTCGTTATTTGCTTTTACTTCTGCTTCTTTATCGGTATAACCTAAGTCTAGATACTTTTGAAAAAACTTTTCCAAAAGATTATTATTTATTACATTAATCATCTTTGTGTTTTTTAAACAGTTCTTCCCATTCATCCATGGTATAGTTTAACATTCTTCTAATTCTTGTTCTTTCTGTTTCAGAGCCTCGTAGCCAACCCATTAAATAGGTTGCTGCGATTACTCCGATTATTGCAATTAAATCCGACATATTATTTGTTTATTTTATATGCGTAACTGGCATGGGTTTTTGTGTTCATGCTTTTCCATAAATCATAGTCAACCATCTTTTTCCAAGCATTGTGCATGTGAGTTACTTTTAAGTTGTTTAAGAATGTTTTATCTATTGAGTAAAATTTACCACCTTTAGTAGTTAATACATTAAACCAATGTTCAGAACCATCTTTGAATTTTTTTAATACCTGTACATTATCTAAAAAAGTATAAGTTGATGAGATAAATCTTTCAGGAGTAGCCGTTTGGTCACTGATATTTAAAAATCCAGCTTTACATTTACAAGTATATCTGAATTTGTATTCAACTCCTTCTTCTAAATGATTTGAAACTGTAAATTTTAAGTATTTACCTTTATTGTCTTTTTGAGTAACACTGCCAAAAAATACAGTATTGCTTCCTTCTAATTGTTGTTTTGATTTTTTTACTATTTCCATTTGTTTTAAGTTTTAATTATAATACTAATATAACTATAATTTTTGACACGTGAAAACTTTTTAACACTTATTTTTAAAAGTTATTAACAATTCCATTTTTTAAATTCTTCTATACTAGTGTTTTCACATAAATGATCTTCGACTTCTAATAATCTTGCGGCCATGAATGTCATATTATCTATAACCTGTAAAACATCTTTGACTGAACTTAAATTAGTGCTCATTAATTTGTCTGCAATTGACTTAACTCCACCATTCATATGTTCAACATGAATTATTCTATCTATTTTAAAGTTATTTTTTAATTTGTGATTAAGTCTATAAATTTCAGAGGTTGTCATATACTCATTATAGTCACAACCTATTTCTTTTAATTTTTGTTGTAGTCTTTTTGTTAAAAGAACTTTGTAGGTTTTATGGATTCTTCTAACCGCCCTACTTACTGAATCTCTTGCTGTAACAGTATGATAATCTTTAACATCTTGTAAAGCAGTTAAAGAACCATATAGTGAAACTGCTCTTGTATTTGTTTTAAATTCTTCTAATTGATTTTTCATAGTTTATAATTATAAATACTAATATAAACAAAAAAAGCGACCCGTGAAAATCCAGGGTCGCTTTTTTTTAAAACTTATTAACAATTTAACCATACCAGTATAATAGATAAAGTGCAATAGATGCTGCTATTAAATATGCAGCCCATGTTAGTGTGTATTTATAAACCTAGTTCGTTCATTTCATCAATATCGATACCATGTGTATCAAACCACCAGTCTTTGTCTTTATCTTGGTGCTTTTCCTTAAGTCTAAGATACCTAAGTTTTGTTTTTTCTTGTCTTTCAACTTCTCTCTTAAAAAATGGATGATCCATATAACCATTATTATTGTATAAGATTCTAAGAAGTTTACGAAGTACATATCCTTGTTTCTGTGGACCTGGCTTATAACCAGAATCTGCTATCTTTAAAATAGTCTCTTCAAGTGTCTCGTTTGCACTCTTTACCTCAGTACCATTAACTATAGCCTCAAGTCTTTCAAGTCCAAACCCGACATCTATAAATTCATCTGACGTATTTACTATATTACCTATTTCTATTCCTTTATAGTAAAACTCTGTACAATAACCTCCCATTTCTCCATCGGTCCAAATACATTCGTCGTCTAATTTTAATGGAGTTTTATAAATATCATACATCCATTTCCAATTATCAAACTTATCAGAATGAATTGTTGCACAGTCTACTTGGATTTTAAGTTCTTCTTGTACAAATTCCATCCAAAATTCAACGGCTTGGTTAACTGTCATTTCTCCAAAACTAAAAAGACCTAACATGTTAAAGTATAAAAGATGGCTTCCATCTCCTATCTCGTCAATGTCCTGTAGTCTTAAACAGGATTGAACATTTGCAACTGTAGTATTATCTGGATTTTTAAAACGATCTTTAAACTGCTGCATGCCAGCAGGACAGAAAAGCGTTGTATCATCATAGGGTCTTACATGATTATCCATTTGAAAAGCAATTCCTTTCTTTTCACAATATGTAATGTATTTTTGTAAAACGTTCATCTATCTTCCTCCTCTACTATAAGGCTTTTTATATTTTTTTGAATTTTTATTTTTTGAACTTGACTTAGCATGAACTCCTTTTCTTTTAATTTTTAGGCCATCCATGTTTCCATTTCCTTGTACTTTTACTCTTGACATTTTATTTAATTTAAATATTTAACTTATTTGAGTTGCTGAAATACTTGACTTTTTAATATGTTCATTTAGTGCCTTACCTTGTGAATCAGCCAATGAAAACTTTTCATAAGTTTCTTGATTTACTGATTGATACATATAAGTAATTCCTGAATGAAAAGTTACAAGTAGTATTTCATCTTTAAAATTATATTGAGAAAGTTGAACCGTGCTTGATTCATAATATATTGTTTCTGTTAATTTCATGTATATTATATATGAAACTATGTGTTTGTTTAAATAGACACTCCTACTGTTTGAACTTGAACATCTCCTGATGTTAAAATATTTTGAAGTCTTTTTATTTCTGCAATAAGCAGCTGTTGATCCATAACGTTTATTGAGTTATTTGAAGTAGAACTTGCAGTTCCTTCAGAACCTGAACTTCCACCACCAAATAGTGCAGCTGCTCCAGATTTAATAGTATTCATTGCTCCATCTATAAATGATTGATTTCCTTCTCTTGCTTCTTCGACTGTTCCACCAAAGTCTGCGATCATTAATGCAAGTTTCTCGACTGCTTTAATTAAATCATCACCAAGAGCTTCAATTGCATCTTCTCCTCCTTGTTCAGAAAGATATGCAAGTGCCTTAAACATATTTGAAGTTTCTACAATTGCTTCAATATCTAAATTATTTGTAGTTTCTCCAATCATTTGATAAGACTTAGCAACATGTCTTAAATCATCTTTAATATCACTTAAATCAAGATCTTCAAGATCTTCTATAAAGTTTAACATACTTGGGAAACCTTCAACATTTACTTGCCCTAGAGTTTGCATACTCTTTGAAATATCTTTAATTGCTTGTCCAACAATTACATGATTTCCAAATTTACCAGATTCTGCAATAAGATCTTCTGCATCGTCTAAATCTAAATCATCCATTCTTACAATAGCACTGCTTATTATTTTAAAAGCCATTGAAGTCTGTGTAAGAGTTGTTGGTATTTTTGATACCTTTTCAATAAACATAGACACGTTATTCAAAGATTCTGTCTCTTTACCCATTGCTATCATAGTGTCTATTCCTTGTTTTCCAAAACGAAACGCGTTGAAAAAACTTCTAATTCCTCCTGATACTGTGTAAACTGCATTACCGTCTACCTTTGAAAGTTCTTGTAAACTTTTTGCAAATTCTAATAAAAATTCGTTTATTTTTTTAGGAGCATCTGGTGCACTCTTATTAAATTCTGCCATTGCTTTAACTATGTTACCAAGAATTGGTGGCATTTGTTCAGCTATTGAAAGTCCCCTAGACGCGTCACCTTTTTCTTTCCAATCTTTATAAGTCTTTCCTATTGCTGCAAATCCTTCAACTAATGTAGCAACTAGTTTCATTATATTACTTCCTACCTTTTTTAACATATTACCTTGGGTTAAATCTATTATCTTTGTAACCTTTTGAGGATTATTTGGATCCCCGTAAACGTTAAATTTAAGAGATGCCATATCTCTCATTCCATTTGCAATTCCTCCAATTGCTCCTCCTAGTCCTTGTACCATTGAAATACCAGCTGCAACTGGATCTTTTTTGCCAGCACTCTTTATCATCTGCCATAAACTCTGCTCACCTTTATCGTATTTTTTACCAATATTTCCAAAAGCTCCACTTAATGATTCTACCATCATGGCTACGTTTGTATTAATCGCAGACATGGCAGCTCCATCTAGTGTAATAATTTCTTTTATACTTCCATCTGGATTATATGTTGGGAATTGTAGTTTCGCCATTTTTGACATTCCAAATGCAATGCTACTAAGAGCATTACCCATTCCCATTACACTCTGAATTCCTTGATAAACAAGTCCTCCACCTAACCCAAATAAACCAGCTCCTCCATATTCTTTACCTATTCTTGCAAATACATCTGCAAGGGTATTAATAATATTTTCCATTTGAATTGGGAATGTTTCATAATTTATGTCTAGTCCTTGGAATTTTTCAATTCCTTTACCTATAGTGACCATCGCAGCTCCTGCGACTAGCATTGCGCTTGAACCAACTAATATTGAGGCTGCTCTAATTGGATCCCACATAAACGAGTACCCGACTGCTGATAATAATTTTTCTAAATTAGAAACACTTCCTCCTAACAATCCTGTATCTCCACTAGGTGCTAACATGTTTTTCCAACCAGTTCCTTGAAATACCTTGCTCATTACCATTAAACCTGCTCCTATTACTACCAATGCTGTACCTGCAACTAGCATAGATGCTGCACCTGCTAATATTAATGGAGCAACTGCACCTGCAGCTGCCATTGCTAAACCTAAGCCGACAATAGTTATACCAACCTGGGCTAAAAATTCCCATGGACTATCAAGTCCTTTTATTGCATCTGCGAATATTTTAATACCTAACGCTATTCCAATTAGTGCTAAGGCAGAAAATCCCATTACTAATGCACCTATATAAACATTACCAGCAAATTTACCAATAAGTGCAAATGCAAGACCTACGCCTATTACTGTCAACCCAACTAATCCAATTGTCATTAGAGTCTTCTCATCTGGTGGTAATAATACTGCAAACAGGGCCAATGAAACCCCTAGTGATAATATTGCTAGTCCTGTAAATACTAAAGCAGTTGACGCCTTTTCCATGGTCTTTGTAACTCCCATTTTTTCAAGAGCCATAAATGTGAGTCCAATAAGTGTTATAACTATTCCTGCTAATACTGCACCTACTATTGCAAATGGATAAACTAATGCTGAAAGTGCAAGTTTTATACCAAATTGTAAAATGCTATTTCCAATATCACCTAATGCCTTTAAAGTATCTTGAGTCTCTTTATTCATTAATGGCTTAGATGCCCAAGCTAACGCCTTTGTTATTACAAATATACTGAGCGCAAAAAGAGGAGCCGCTATTACCCCTACTAATAATAGAGGAGTTGCTAGTAATAAATATCCTGCAAATTCAAGTATTGCCTTTCCAAGACCTTTAATAGCAACTAGGCCTGTGCCTATTGCTTCCATTTTTTCTTTAGCCTCTTCTCCGCTGGTAGACATTTTATCAATAACCTCAGCTATTGCACCGAATCCCTTTGCTATCGATGTTAGACCCTTTTCACCAAGTAGTCTCCAAGCCAAAGCTTCTTTCATAGTAAGTCCACCAAAAAGAGATACTCTTTCTACTTTAGATTCTCTAGCATTTAATTGATTGATATTTTCTGCAATATCTTCAAGTAAATTGTACATTGGACCACCTGGATTTACAGAATCTGCAATTTCCCTCTGTGCCTCATAGCTTAATTTTTCAAATGGAGATTTAAACGCGCTCAAATGTTTAACACTGTTTTTTCTTTATATATCTTAGATTTTTGGCATTTTAACGCTTGGCATCTTAGGAGATTTATATTGGCTCATATTTGGCATCTGTTTCTTATAATCACTATATTTCTCTTGCATTTGCTCATTCTGTTCTCCTTCTTTCTTCTGTTGATTCTTTAAATGATCTGAAAGATTTTTAACATAATAGAAATACTCATAATAATCGAGATTATCTATTTCACTAGGCTGGAGATGTAAATGAAACCCCAGATAGAATTTAGTCTTAAAGAAGTTCTCCAGCGAGATCTGAAATAATGAAAAGACTTTTGATTCCACCTGGGAACTGAAGAGGGACACTAACGTCTTCTCCATCTACGTCTACTAACATTTCAGGCTCTGCGCCTATTTTCATTTTTTCTGCAAGTCTATAAGTCACCATATATTTCTTTTCATTCCATCCTTGGAATGCAACCTCAGAATTAAATATTTCTGTTTGATTAAATCCTCTCCAATCAAGTTGAATGTATGGTAAGATTTGAATAAATGCTTGATCCCATCTTTTCTTCTTATCGTTTTGCTCTTTAATGTATTTTGTAACTTCTTCCATTACACCAATACAAGGTGGCTTCATTAAGATTTCACCTGAACTTTTAGTTTGAATTCTAAAACATCTTGCAACAGCATCATAATACTTTTCAATTTCTGCTGGAATTTCAGTAGTAACAAAGTTTTTTGTGGCTAATTCAACATCTTTAGTTGTTCCATAACTATTTTCAGCCTTTAACATTAATTTATTTTCAGCTTCCGGAAAAGTTAAATCTCTAATTTGTAAAAGAATTGCAATTCTATCTTCTTCTAAAAGATCTTTATAAGAAAGTTTCTTATTAGGAGATTCAATTCTCATACATGATTTAACAATACTATTTAATTTTTCTTCGATATCTAAAAGACTGTTTTCATTCATTGTTGAAAAATGTCTGATTTCAGTAACTTTTGCAGATCTAATAGAAATTTTAGTATCTTGTGGATAAAAACGTCCTCTAGAAAAAAGAGTTTCCATATCAACCGAGTGATAGCCTAAAACAAAATCAGACTTATCTGCCTTTTGAGTAGCATATCTTTCCATATTTACAGAACCTAAACCTTCTTTGTTAATTTTTTCTTCTATTGGATCAACTGTTTCCATAGTTTCATTATTAGTAGCATCTGTATTTTCAAATGCTCCACCTTCTTGTTCTTTATCGTTTAAGAACTTTTCAAAATCTTTGTTGTCTTCACTCATATCGATGTGTTTATTAAATTATATACTTTAATTTTATTTTGTTTCAGAATTATTTTTTTTAATTTCATTTTGTATTAATTCTCTCACAAACGCACTAACAGATTTAGGCCTTTGTTTTTCGGCCATGGCCTTACTTAATATAATATGATTAAGTTCTTCAAACTCTGGTTCAGTTAAAAGTACTTGAATTTTTTTAATTAATTTATTTACTATGTAGTCTTCCTTTGACATATTATTATAATATTATAATCTTTTTTCTAGATAAAAAATAGAGAAGACTTAAATCCTCTCTATATTTTAATCTGTTTTTTAAACTAGTTCTTCTGCGAATGTGTCACATCTCCATACAACATCCATTGTTTGAGGTTCTCCATTTGCATAATCAAAATCAGTACCTGGATTAACTGCAGAACTGATAAAGCAATCTTGTAGAGTTACTTTTCTGTAAATGTCACCTGCTCTGTTAAATTGAACTATAACAATTTGACCTACATAATCTTTTTTAAGACCTGTTTCTCCAGTTTCTGGATTATATTGAAGTCTATGCCAATCTCTTAACGTTTTATATACATACATTTGATTTGCATCATTTAAGTTTAATGAAAATTGAACTGTAACGTCAATAAATGAATCAGCTGGAATACCTGCAAAGGATCTTGATGACCATTTAAATTTTTGAGCAACAGGATCTCCTGCTTTATTAAGTTCTAAACCAGTAACTGTATTAACGTGTTGAATTAATAATTCTTGACCGCCAACACCTGCTGGTGGAAGAATAGTTATTTCAAACATGTTCATTAATACTGGTTCAAAGTTCTTACCTTTCTTACTAGTTTGATCGTTTGAATAATGTGGTAATGCCATTTTGTTTTTCTTTTATTTTTAATTATATATCTTTAAAATTTCTATAAAACTAAGAGGGTATGTTTCAACCCTCTTAATAAAATTTATTTTTAGAAGTTACCTGATGCGATTTCTCCAGTATTTAAGACTGTTGTTCTATGAACTATAATCTCTAAACCTTTAACTGGTTCAACAAATGTATCTAAGATACCGATATTATTATCGATAACTTCATTAGTATTGTTTGTTTGATCCATTACGTTTTTAAAAGCATATACCCCTTGATCAGAAAGAACTCCTTCCATAAATGAATCGGCTAAAGTTTTTATTTCTAATCTCGTCTGTGCTGTGTTAAATTCAAAAACATAACCTTTAAGAATATCTGCAATTCCGTTTTCTATAAAAATTAATACTTCTCTTACGTGAGCAGAACTTAAAGCTGATTTTACAGACTGCTGTGCAGTTTTATTACCTTTAATTACAAGACCAACTCCTCTTTCGAATACGATTGGGTTATAACCAAATGGTTCTAAGTTATCTCTATCTGATTTATCAAATGGATATTCAGCTCCAATTACATTAGTACCTGCAATAACTCCTCTTCTTGGACCTGCAACGATTGACCATGGTAATGAATCTGTAAATTTATCAATATAGTTATTTGATACATAAGCAGCTGGTGGAACAACTGTTATTTTTCCATTTTCTCTAACATTTAAACCAGGACCATAGTAGAATCCGTAGCTTGCACCGTCATTAATTGAAGGTAAAGAATATGTAGCTGTTGGATTTTGTGATAAATCACCTCCGTCTTTTACAAATCTTGTTTCAAAACTTTTAGTAGATGCATCTTTAAAAGATGGATCTGTAGATTTTTTAAATTCTTCAACTGTTGGTGCATTTAAGATACAAGAAACATTTTGTCTCTCTTTTGCAATTTGAGTAAGTTCAACTTTGTTTAAAATACCAGCTTCATATGATCCAAAAGAATCTACGATATATCTTAAATCAATAACATCTCTATCAACTAATGCAGCTTTAACACCTCCGCTTGAGAATGCAGTTAAACAACCTAGAATTGTTTGATCCGCAATTGCTGCTTTAGGAAGATTAAACATTTTATATTCCGTTGCAACGCTTTCAAATGATTTAACAGCAAGATCAGTAGCTGGATCAAATGCAGCATCAACTGGCTGTGAACAACTCACAGTATAAGTAGTTGGTGCAATACCTGATTGAGAAATTCTTGTTACTCTAGCTAAAGTATCAGTAGCAGCTGCTGGCATATAATCACCTACAGATAATGCTAATTCGTCATCATTTGCTGATGTAAATGTAAATGATGATCCAGATGCAGCAAATACAAAGTCTGTTGCTGAAAAATCAATTGATCTAGCACCTGCACTTAAATTATATGAAAGTAATTTATGAGCAGTTGATGCGTCATATGCATTACCAATTAAGTCAGTGTTTCCTGCTTCTACTGCATCTTCGTTAATAGCACAGAATAAACCTGTTCTTCTAGTTTCTGCATTAATTTGTTGTTCAATGTATAAACCATTACCTTCTAAATCTGTGAAAGCTGGGATAATTGAACCAGTATATTGTGCTAATAAATTAACTGTTCTTTCATTAGTGAATGCAACTAATTCATCTTTTAATAAACCTGTTGAAGTAAAATAATCTCCATAAACTGGATCTAAATCCATTGTAGAAGCTTGGAATTTACCTTGATATAATAAAACATCAACCATATAGTCTGAAATAAAATCAAACTCATTAATTCCATCAGGAATATTTCCTTCACCGTACCATTCTCTTGCAGTAACATTAAAAGAAGGGTCAATATCTTGAGCTTGTCTAACAATAACTGAAAGATTACCTTGTCCAATATTTATTAAATTTAATGCAGTTTTTGAAGTTTCTAAATCTCCTAAAGTAGCTAAAACTTCTTGATCAGAAGGATACATGAATTTATCAGTATTGTGAAAATCTGTATAAGGTTCAGTACCTGTAGAATTTAAAGCTGTTGCATCGTTTCCATCAGTAACCATACTTGCAAATGAAGCTAAATCATTAGAATTAAAATTAGCTAAGTTCATAGCTAAGATTGGACCTCTCTTTAATGCTTCTAAACATGATCTGTGAAAGAACATTCCTTTCTTTTCTAATTTTTTGTCGATTCCACCAAAGATTAAAACAAAAGTTTCTGTATCTTCAACGTAAACCGGCGTGTTGTAAGGTCCCTTTCTTGAGTGACCTGCAACTAATCTTATTGTCTCAGCAGATATACTTGATACCTGGGATTTATCAAATTCTAAACGGTATACACCACTAGATTTGAATTGTAATAATTGAGGACTAAGTGCCATAATTTTTATCTATTTTTTTTAGTTTTTATATTCTATATATCTACCTAAATCTAGAGTATTCTATAATAAGTCGTAAATGTCAAAGTTAAGGTCTCCTTGTTCTTGACTGTCTTTATATAGCGTTAGTTCCATATAGTCATGGATTTCAGGATCTATAATATCCAGTAATTCTTCTATTGAATCTGCATATGCTGTAGTGTTAAAATATTCTGTTGCAATTACACTTGACATTGCAAGATCATCATGTCCCATTTGTGCACCATATTTACCACTTGGTAATGTACCGAAAAGACTTATTTCATTTGCAGTTTCAAATTCAGTTATATTCATTCTGTTAATCTCATATAATGATTTAAAGTTTTGGCAAAAGATTGGCTTATTATCATTTTTTATTTTAATACCGTGTTTAACTCCTCTTGCGTCATGTCTATGTTTAAATCTAAGTACCATCTCTTCATCAAAATCATTTCTTCTTGGAAATACTGTTTGTAAATATTTAAGTAGCACAGAACCATAAGTATTAAACTCTATTACCATCTTAACATTTTCACTATATAAAAGATCTACACTAATAATATAGAGACATTTTGCAAAATCTTCTATTACGTGTTCATTAGATCTAAACGTGCCCACCTGATTAAGTTTAAAGAAGTCATACATTGCACCTGGAGTTGTTAGATTATCCATCTCCTTCTTTGTCATTGGATCGACCCTAAATATGTTAATGATCGAGTAGTCGCCTCCATTACCCTCAGCAATGTCAACTGATAGCAACCAATATTTGTCTCTATCTCCTAATGTTTCAATGTCAAATCCAGGATGCCAACTTAAAAAACCTTTAGTATCTATTTGTACATCTATGAAATTATCAATATCGTGATAGACATAATCTTTCATTTTACTTCTCAATTTCTTCATAGAACCAGGGTCTAATAAAAGATTTGATGAACTAACGAACTCATTTCCATACTGTCTATTAAATGCTTCTATACTTCCTAAGTTTCCAAGTTCTCTCTTATACCAATCATCATCTCTGTCTGGATGTTGCCACCAATCTATTCTCATTGGATGATATTCATTATCACCTCTTTCTGCTGCACTATAAATCTTATAAAATTTATTAAAACCATTTGGTGTACTTGTAATAATAATCCTTGAAACCTTAGACGCTGAAAGTGTTGGATAAACGTTTTCGTAAAAGGTATCAACTATTGAAGGGTGAATGTGAGCAAACTCATCTAAAAACAAGAGGTGAATTGTAAAACCAATACCTGCCTTTGCTGTTGTACTCTGCCCTACAAGTCTACTTCCATTATCACATTTTACATTCATTACATCGTACTTTGTAATTCCTGGCTTCATAAAGAATGGCAAGTTTTCTAAAACAACCTTTGCTTTATCTATAATTTCTTTTGTAGTATCAGATTTATTTGCAAGTAAGAGCGTATTTTTATCTGTAGAAAATGTTAAAAACCAGGCATTAAATATAGATGCCATAACAGTCTTACCCATTTGTCTACTCGCAAGACATATATTAAATCTATTATTTTGGAAATTTCTCAACATGCCTTTTTGATAGTCTCTCAACTTTACTTGTTGAATTCCCTCATCCGTAAGAACTACTGCATATTTCTCTGCAAAATAAACAATATCCGCAGCACATCTTGCAAGTTCTTGAATCTCAGCATCTGTATATTCAAAAACAATATTACCTCTTCTTAAAAATTGTCTACCTTCATAAAATGGCATTTTAACCTGAGGCTTATAACCTTGGTCTAAGGCTACTGTTAAGTCATCTACCTTTTTAGTTGACCAAACTAATCGGTCACTACCTGCCTGTTCCGTTTCTTTAGGTATCCAAAAATTATCGCTCATTATCTTCTATCTCTGCGTCTTCTATATCGGCTTGTTGAATTCCAGCCTGGATTTGATTCATTAAGTCTTTTGTACCTCTTTGTATATTTGCACTTGAGTTATTACCACCGACTCTATTTTCTAACTCTTGGTCATCATCTCTCTTTTTATAAAGTTCAATGTCTCTCGCAATTCTCTTTGTACTTTCTTCAGTTGCCATTAAATACATTGTCTGGCTCTTAATAATATCTAACATTGATTTCTGTAACGTGGCAAGTACCTCAAACATTCTAGGTGCAAGTTCTCCACCTTCTATAGTTTCTAACAATGTAGTTAGGGCTCTCTCACCTGCATTTAATTGATAGACTAATGAGCTCATTGTCATTTCGTCCATTTTCTTTTTAGCCATTAAATACTCATCCTTTTCAATAATCTCTGCATCTAAATAAAATTGCATAAGACTTGTGATAGTTTTCTTAGCCTGTTTTTCAGCACCGGATTTCATATCACCATAATTAATTGCTGGGGTTGCGTTATGAAATTTAGGAGCTGGTAAATCAGTTGGATCTTGCTCTACGTCTATCATTTCATCTGGTCCTAAAAGATCTTCTAATTCTTTTTTAATCTCGTCGGCCTGTTCTGAAATTGTTTTCTTTTTCTCTGACATTATCTATAGTTTTATAATCTATATATTCGATTATCTTGAACTGCCGAATTTTTGTAAATCCAATGAAGGTATTGCATTGTCAATTATTAAAGCATGTTGGCTATCTCTAACAACATATTGATGTAATATATTTACATGTTGTTCCTCTTCAATTGTTTTATCAAACATTCTAATATTGGTTACATTAAATTCACTTCCTCTAAGACTCCAATTAACATCAGTTTCCCAAATATGAGGTGATAATGTATCTAAATTACCAGCAAATGCATGTTCTAATTCATTTTGGCCAGTTGGATCTGTAAAATTAGTTTGATCGTTTAATTTATAAATATATGCACTAACTTCTCCATATGTATTACTAACATTAACTACTACCCCATACCAAGTATCTTTACTTAAAATTATATTATGCTGAAAAGAATAATCTTGTTGATTTATAATAATTCTAATATACATGTTAGAAAGACTAATAATTAATCCTTTATCTAATATATTAGTACCGTCTATTATTTCATGGTCAGTATTATCAGTTAAATTAAAAGTTTGACCAGGATTAACCCAAAAAGTAAATGCTCTATTTTCATCTATTCCTAAATTAGACATTGCTTCATAAACAACACCAGGTGATTGAGATTCATCATTTAAGATAGTTGACATATTATAATAGTTTCTTGTAATAACGGTCCATCTATTCTTAAGACTAATGTCATTTATTACAAGATCTTTATGTACAAATTTTCTAACACCATCCTGTGCTCTATGATGAGTACTTTGATATTGTTGTGGTTTTGTAACTTTGTCAAATTCCTCTTTTACCTCTTCGCCAAATATTTCTTCAACACCTTTAACTAAATCGGTGAGATCTTCCTTAAATTCGCCATCATTAGTTGATGTTCTATTCTCAAATTTCTTTAGCATTACTCTAAAATAAGTAAGCTCTCTATTAAACTCATCTGCAAGTGCAACTGAATTAACCTCATACATTCTATTATTAAAAGGAAAATATAAATAATCTCTTGCCCTTGGACTCTTATTTTCTCCAAATATGCTTCTAAATTCTTCACCAACTACATGCACTTCAAAGTCTTCAAAGCCCATTCCAAATATATCGAAACTGGCTGCTTCTGTTGGAAATTCATTATTTGGAACTAAAAGTTTCAATGATCCCTTTTCTATAACATCATATAATGAGTATTCATGTAATATAACGTCTTTACTTCTTACATTTGGTTCAACTCTATAATAAGTGACATTGTGGCCATAAACATTATTTGCAAGATTTGAAAGACTTTTATAAAGATGTGCTGGTTTTTGTAAGCCATAAGGATTATATAAATTAGCAGCATCACATTCTACTATAATATTAGCACAGCCATCTAATTCAAAGGGTTCACAATCTACACACGTTTGTGGACATTCAACGACTGTTCCATCTTCATATTCTATCGTATATGTAATACTTAAAAATATAAGTTTATGTAAAGGCTGTATGTCTTCAACTGTTGCTCTAATCTCTAACCATAATGGCATTGTATTATCAAAATTTATAGAAAGCAAATCTCCTACTAATGTGCCTTTATTTAGGGGATGCCACACACTATGCTCTCCTCCTTTTTCTATAACATCATTCTGACTCCACCTAAATTCATAACTAAAGTAGTTCCATTGGTCTGCTTTGATATAAAACGTAACATCTGTAAGATTAACTGTTGATGGACTTTGTAAAATTAAAGTTTCAGTATCAGGTGTGCTGTCAACTACAAATTCAAATCCACCTGCCAATATAATATCTCCATTATTTAAGTCTAAATTTGTGCCTAAACCTGTTACTGTAGAGCTGCCATCTATAAATGTTAGTTTTCCTACTGTGAATTCATTTGAAAATGCAGATTTGACTTCCCAATCAAGTACTTTATTAACCTTTAAATAAGGGTCTACTAATTTGGCAATAATTTTATCATTAACCTCAGTTGCTATGTAACCTGTTACCATATTTTATTTATCTAATTTATTATATAGTTTTAATAAGGGCCTCCATGTATGTCTGAATCGTCATCTTCGTTATTATTTTCAAAATCAGTGTTAGGATCTTCATATAATTCATCACCATATAACGGTCTTTGAGTTCCATTACTGTAAGGATGCTGTGTATTTTCTTCAGTATCATGCGTATTGTTTTGATAATGTTGAGATTGATTGCCATAATAAGGACTATGGGTTCCATATCCCTCATCACTAGAGGGTCCATATTGTCTATTGTATTCACCATGTGATGAATCATAATATTCTTCATCTCCTGAAACCCCTGACTTTCTACTAAACTTTTCAGCTGTTGCAAAACCTAAACCGGCGCCTGCTAACCATAACATGCCCTCAAACATATACTCCTTTAAAGGAAGTTCTATAAATATATTTGCGACAAAGGCAATTGTTATTAAAAGAAAAGAAATTAAGGTTATAAGTCTTTTAGAAGATGGTTGACCATCTACGTCCATTAGTATTTTTTCTAGATAAGATTTTTCTTTAGACATTTAACAAAACTTCTTTTTGCTATATATCTTCTAAATAATCAGTAATTATTAAAGCTTCTGGATTATCTTCATACCAATAATCGAATTCTTGTAAAATTCTATCACAGACATTTTTTACATTTTCATCATTGTCTGTGCTGAGTTTTTCAAGTCTATCTGAAAGTACTTTTAATTTTACTAAAGAATAGTTTAATGTTTTTATGCAACCTACTTCTTTTAAAACGTAATTAACAAACTCCATGTCCTTTTCTTTAAAAAAGTCAAAAGTTCTATAACTTCCTCTAACTACTTTAAATACAAAGTTTAATGTTTTTTCTCCAGTTGTTTTATTTTCATTTATTCTAGTAAATTCATGGTTTTTTGAATATTCAATTTGAAACCACCTTAGGTTAGGCATCTCATCTAATATTTTTTTAAGAAAATATACGGTATTTGCCCTTTTATGTAAAATTTCATTTGGAATTAAAGGTATACTATCTAATTCCTTTTTAAAATACAAATGCAATAACTTATCAATGTCTTTTTTCCTAACAATAATACTACCTTGATGTTGTTTTATTTTACAATTATCAATAATCAATGTATAAAGTCTGTTATCTATGGAATTATATTTATAAAGTGTCGCGGCTATTACTTCCGGAAATAAATACCTAGGCATAAACTTTTATTTGATTTTCTAATTTTTTAAGGTCTGTATAAAACTGTTCTTTATTAAACTCTTTTAGTTCTTCTACTTCTCTCTTACCAATTTCGTTTTTTTCCATATAAAATCTTAAAGCTTCATCAGATGGCTGATATTTTTCTTTAACATTTTTATTAGAACTCTTTGTTCTAGTATATATCCAACCTGGTACTTTATTAAAACGACTTGCAACCATTTGCCAAGAATCAATTACTTTACTTCCATTAATGCCATTAAAATTAAATAATTGTGCATTTGCTGGAAACTTAATTGACATAAAACGATTAATCATAAAATGATGTCTCTTTTTAGAAGATTCTTTTACATTTGCATAACTATCTCTCTTTGTAAACATGATTTTTACAAAGTCAAAAAGTTTAGTTTCATCTAACATATTAAAAAAGTTTAGTGTTTGTTTTCTTACCTACTAGTTTTAACTTCTTTTTCTCTTTTGTTTCAGGAATATTTGCAAAGGCATCATATTGCTTTGGTGTTTGACTAACCTTTAGCCAACCTGTACCTTCTAAGATTTTTTCTTTATTAGTCAATTGAGAAAGATCTGTACCTTCTAATACTTTTAATTCTGATTCTACACTTGAATATATTTCATTTTGAATTGCATCTGGAATAACTTTAGTATGCAACATCATTAGACTCATATTCTGTGAGATGTTATTTTTAATTTGTGCAATTGATGATTTACCTATAACTCTATAAACTACATCTGCAAGTTTTTCTATTTCATCTTTATTAAACAATTGATCGATAACGAATTGACTATTTTCTTTATTATATTGTTGAAATATTTTATCTGCAAGTTTATCTGTAATTGAATATGTTCTAAGTTTGCCGCCTTTCATTTCTTTCTGCCATAACACAACTGATGGGATATTATCTGACTTATCGCCAATCAATAGCTTATTAAACATAAATTCGTCGCAATTAACTTCTGTTAATTTAACTTTATTAGATTGAATCCAATCTTTAATTGCAATTTTATATTCTTCTCTAACACCTGAGTATGTAGATAGATTAAATAATAAGTCATCTGTGTTAGTTGTTTCAGATGTGTCTAAGACATTAATAAAATCCTTGAAACAATATAGACTTTTCTGTACTGGAGAATACCACAGGGAATAAGAATCATTAGCCTTTGAATAGTTAACAAGCTGAATAAGATCTTTATCGCCAGTCCATATGATAGAATTACGACCTTTATTAATAAGTAGGGTTGACCAGCCAAATAATACATCGTCTGCTTCTGCACCTTCTATTTTATGTACAACTACGCCGTGTTTTTGTAAGATGTTTTGAAATTCTTCATATACTCCATAGACTGCATTCCAATCTATAGAACTATCTGCTTTTCTTGTGCCTTTATATTCTGCAGTTGGAAATAAATCTTTACGCCAGCTTCTTGCATCTACTGCAACAACAACTTTATCTATAAAGCCACGCATTTTTCTTACTTCTGATGCAAGATCAATTGCAAGTTTTCTCATCAGTGAAGCACGAGATGCTTCATCTTCTAACATTACGCCATTTTTTGGTCTTGGTAAAACAAAGAGGCGACTATGTAAAAAATAGTTACCGTCAATAAGTAATGTATGTCCGCCTTTTCTCATCATAATTTAATTTTTTCTAATTATTTCTTGTATCTTATACACAAGTGAAAGCATTGTAATAACAGGATCAATAACATGTAACCTTTGTGCCTGGTGCTTTGCTACTTCTACTACAATTTCAGGAATGTGATTTGCACTTTGTGCCTTTTCCTGTTGAATGTATTCGATGAAGTCTTCACCTAAGCTTTGTAACACATCATCTACTCTATTAGAATAATTGCTTACTAATATTTTATAGTTACTAACAGGATTTGTTTCATTAAATATTAATTCAAATACATCTTTATAAACTGAATTAAATCTTTTAACATCTGCTACCTTAATTTCTGTAGTTCCTTGTGCCTTAAACCCTTGTAACTTATTTAATGTACTTCTTAAATCTGGAAAATTTCTTCTTACAAATTCAAGTAGAGCAGCTTTATCGATTGACATTTCTTCTTTTGTGCAAATCTCATAAACTCTTCTCATGTATTTTTTAGTTAATTCAGCCTCTTCTTCTTTGTCAAAGTCAAAGTTAATTACTTCAAATCTTGAAAGTATAGGATCTGGTAATTTATTAATGTAATTACAAGTGGCTATAAATCTACTATTTGATGCGAATGTTTCCATAGTCGCACGCAATGCTTTAAAAAACTGATCACTAACACCATCTACCTCATCAAGTATTACAACCTTCATAGAACTTGGTCCATCCATAATTGAAACAGTTGAACAAAAATCTGTAATTCTTGTTCTAATAACATCTACTGATGTATCGGTTGATGCGTTAATATAAAGATACGGCATATTGAATTGATTAACAATAGCCTTTGCAGTAGAAGTTTTACCAGTACCTGGAGAACCAGCTAATAAAACGTTTTGAACTAAGCCATCTTTGAATTTGGCCATAACTCTTTCTGGTAAAATAAGTTCTGATAGATTACTAGGTCTATATTTTTCTGTGAATAGTTGTTGAACTGCTTGCATTTATTTTTTGTTTAATTATTATATGATTTATTAGTGATTTGTTTCTTCACAAACGATGCATCCGTTGTTTTTACAAGCTCCACAATCTACTACCTTACCCGCTTTATTTGCATGGTTAATTATTTCATTCCAAATTTTTTGAGTTTCTGATTTATAATTTGGTTGTTTCCAGAAAGGAGCTAGCCATTTTGGATTGTTTACCATTTCTTGATTACATTCGAATTGTTTAGTCTTATTTAATTCACTGTAGTGTTTATTAAATAATTCTAAAGCTACTTTATCGACGGTTGTATTTTTATTATGCATTATTAAGTTTTAATTATAATACTAATATAACTATAATCTTTGACCCGTGAAAATTTTGAGGCAATTTTTTCAGAAAGTTATGAACAATTATGGATTTTTTCCCTTTTTAATTATTCTCATAAATTCCTTCTGTTCTTCTAATAAGAGTTTTTTGCAGTATTTACGAAATTCAACACTACTTTTAAGTATACGACTATCTACCATCGGTGCTTCAAGCACATCAAGGTACTCGGGGTGTATAAAATTTTCTAGACTGAAATTATTAAACTTAGATTGAATGGGTTTCATACTGATTGCACAAGTCCATTCTACAGTATCATAAGATTCCACTAAGTCGTCCATTGGAACTGGCGTCTCTGTCGTGCAGTCAAAATAAAGTTTATTTCTTTTTGTACTATTCTTAAGTTTGAGATTATTTGACTCTATTCTAATTATTTGTTCGAGGAATTGAACATCGTTTGCCCATTCATTTAGGCTTCTATTTTCTATTAGAAATTGTCTGATACTCCTAGGAAGCCCATCGAGTTTTATACCATATCGATGGGCTTGTTTAGGATTGTTTGATTTTTGAATTTTCAAAAGATTCTACTTTTCTTTTCTTTCTTTTTTAGAAGGCTTTTCTTTTCTTGGCTTTTCTTCTTTAACCTTTTCTGGTTTATCAGTTACAACCGTAGACTGCGCAGCTCTGTTAAGAGTAGGTTTGTCTTCTTTTTCTTTAAGGATAGCTGGCTTCTCAGGTCTCATAGTATTATTAGTAGATTGAGTAGCTCTATTAGTTATAACTTTTCCTTTTCCTTTTTCAACAGTAACTTCTGGTCTATTAGTTACAGTCGTAGATTGAGTAGCTCTATTTGTTGAGTTACTACCTGTAGGTCTAATAGATACTGGCGTAGTTGTTTTAATTTCTTTTTCAACTATAACAGAACTGTTAGTTCCTTTTGTATTTTTAATAGGTTTAGTGTTTTTGTGTCCTTTTTCTTGTGCAGAAATTGAAACAATTGCCAAAAACAGTATACCTGTGATTATTGATTTTTTCATATTTGTGTGTTTAATTTAACTATTATTATATGATAATTAAATAAATTGTTTCAAATATTTTTACCTTTTCAATATATGCTCTTGTTTTTTATTTCCAAGACCATAATCTATTTTCTGGAGTATCATGAATTACAATAGTATCTTCCGTTATTTTAGTATCGTAAAAGCTTTTATAATTAAATAAAGAAACATCTGGCCCTAAACATTCAAACATTTTATCAGAAATTGCTCTTCCTCCCCATGCCCAATCTACATTTTTGTAAATAGATAAAACTTCTTTGATAATTCTAGAATCTTTAGAGGCTCCCATAACAGTACAGTCAATAAGTGCTCCTCTTTTCTCTTCTATGCTCTTAGGTCTTACTCCACCAAAAAATGAAGTATTTTCATTAATATTTTCAATAATATTATTAAATGATCTTATAGGATTTGCATCTACATCTACGTAAACTCCACCAAAATCTCTTAAGATTAATAATCTTGCTCTATCTGCGATATGTGCTGGTTTAAAATGAGTATCGACGTCTTTCCAATAACTTTGTAAAAATTTATCTTCTTTATAATGAATTTTAAATATATCATCATTTGTCCATAATTTATATTCCCAATCAGGGTGCAAATTATACATACGTTCCATAAATAATTTGCACTTTTCAGGAATTGGAGAATTGCCAATCCAAATTTGATGAATTTTCTTAGGTATCATTTTAGTCTTAAATAATAGGAGCTTGTCTTCCTGAACCATCAAATTGTGATTCATTATATCCTGATCCTGTATCTATTCCACCTGATTTAACTTCTGGTTTGTGGAAAACAACAGCATTTCCTTCAGGGTCTTTAATAGTTTTCTTATCTGATCCTTCAGAACCTTCACCTTGTTTAAAACCTTGTTTAATCAATGCTTCCTTTTGTTGTTTAAATTTTTCTTTAGCCATTTCTTCCTTACTTGGACCTTCGCTTTGAAGTTCTTTAGCAGCTGAAATTTCTTCTTTATAATCTTGATTTAATTTACCAATTTGTTGCTTAAGATTTGACTTTTGGTCTGGATCATCTGATAAACCTGTTTTTCTTTTAATAGCACCTAATTTACCTTCAATTCTAGTCATGTTTTTAACCTTTTGAGAATATGTACTACCGTTTTGATTTTGATACGTGTCTATAGATTTTTCTAAATCATCAATATTTTTACCTAAATCCTTCGCTTTAGTTTGCATTGTCTTTTTCTTTTCTGCAGGCGCATTTGCTACTGCAAAATCTAGATCTACTTTATTAAGTCTAATCTTATTAGCTTTCTTTTGTAGTTTTCTAACTTTAGGAGCAACTATCATAAAATCTTTAAGTTTTTTCATAGTTGTTTCGTCCTTTTCATCTAATCCCATATAATAATCACTAAGTGATTCATTCATATTAGTTTCTAAATCTTTTAATTTAGCTAGTATTGTATCTATTTCAGATGAGACGTCTGTATTAGTGTCTGATGCTATAGAGTCTGTTTCATTTTCAACAGCTACCGAATCTACCATATTAGATGTTAAATCATTTGAAAATTCTTCAAATGATTTTAAGCTTTCGTTTAAAATTAATTTTTTCATTTTATTTTTGATTTTTATTTATAATCGTATAATCTATATATCCTTTAAAAAAATGTAAAAAAAAAGGATTCTAATTTCTTAGAATCCTTAATTTATTGTTTACTAATTAGTGATTATTAAGCTATGTTAATCATGTCACCTGCAGCACCGTTAACAGTAATATCAAATGATGCATATTGTGTTTCAGGGTGGAACCCTGCAGCAACTAATGCAAATCTTGATTTAACAGCTACTTTAGGAGCCATAGTTCCTTCAGCAATTGTTTGTACTGATTCAGCCATTAAGTAAGGCATGAATACAAGACCTGGACCATTACCATCACCTTTTCTACCAACTAATACAGTTGCTTCAGACCAAGCCCATTTTGGGTTAGTATAAACCTGTACACCTGCAACAGAACCAACTGGGTAAATAGCACCAGCAGCTTGAGTAGCTGTGTTAGCGAATGGGTTAGGTACGAAACCAGCAACAGCTTGAATTAATGTAGCAACTTGTGGTCCTACAACCGCAAAGTTACCTGCACCTCTTCTACCTCTGTTTGCGATCAAGTTAGCCGCAGCTAAAATTCCTGTTAGTACTCTTCTATGTTCAGAACCTTCAGTTTGACCACCAGCAGCTGGAGTAATTAAATCAACGTTTAAAGAAATACCAGATTTAGTCATGTTATCACCAGCTAAAGTTTCTATTTCTTCAATAATTAAATCATTGATAGTTTGTGTTAATTCGTTAGTTAAAACTGCCTCAACTTGAGCAACAGCATCAACACCGAATTGTTTTAAATCTTGAACTTGTTCTCTTGTAACTGCAGCAGCAACTTGGTAAGTTTTTGCTTCAATTGCTTTAGAGAATAAAGATAGACCCATTACTTTATCAGCAGTAGATTCACCTGTAGTTCTATCAAATGGTTGACCATTATCTTGACCAACAAATCCTGGGATGTGATCGTTTAATGCAGCAACTAACTCAACGTTAGAATATCCTGCAGCAGTAAAATCAGCAGCAACGTTTGCAGCAACTAATGTACCTACTTTAAAGATTGGTTTTCCATCTATTCTAGATTCTGCAACGTATGTGTGAGCACCGTTACCTGCACCAGCTGTAATATCAGCTGAAGCACCTGTTGCTTTTACATAAGTTGGAGCCTCTGCATTATCTAATTTACCACCTTCATATACGAAGTCTAAGTAAGATAAAAGACCCATAGGACCAGCCATTGGTACGACAGGAACTAAATCTAAACCGATTGTTTGTGCTGCAACTTGCATCGCTAAAGGAAGTAAAGTTGGAGCTTTGTCACCTGAACCATCTGCAGTACCTGCAGCTCCGATACCACCAAAATCAGATGGGAATGCTACTGCACCCATACCACCGATATTCATAGGACCTGGATTGTTTGAAAGTGACATGATGTTTGCGTCTTCATAAAGTTTGTGATTATGACAGTACTCAGACATCCATGCTAATTTTGAAGCTTCGTTGATACCAGTAGCGCTCTCGATAATTGGAGACCATGTTGCTCTGATTTCAGCTTCATTTATTAAATTTGCCATTTTATAAATTTCTATTTTTTGTTTGTTTAATTTCGACTTATTATTTCGGCTTTCTGCTTCTGTCACCAAATCGTCGATTGTTTATTATTTTTTAAATCTTTTTGCCATTGCTTCTGCAACACCATCTAAGTTATAAGGAAGTGTTTTAGTAGCAACCTCTTTCTTTTCAGTTACCATAGCAACTTTTTCCATTACTGGAGCAGTTTCTCTAAGGTCTCTTGTTTGCCAGAAGTTTCTTACTTGATATTCAGTCTCAACTTTGTGAGTTCTTGACTGTGCAAGTAATTGATTTTTCTTAGCTTCAGAAAGATTTTCCCATTTTGCTTTATATTCTGTTGGCATTGCTGAAAGAACTAACGGTTCGTTGTTATTTTCTTCAGTAACAGTTGTAGTGTTTTCAATAATTCTAACTATCTGAGATTCAGTTAAAAATCCTGCACCTTCTACTTCTGTTCTTACCGCTGTTCTTGCATTTTCGTTTAATGCATTATATTTTTCAGCAGTAGATGAACCAACTAGTTTAAAGAAATGTGGATCATTATTTTCCTTTGTCTTTGCAGATTCTAATAAAGATGTTAATTTATTAGAAATTTCTGATTTATAAGATTCTAAAGGATCATCAGCACCTTCTTCACCTGAATTTTCAGGAGCTTTATCATCTGCTTCTTCGCCTTCAGCTTCTCTTTTTTCATCGTTGTCAACTTCAGTGTGATCGGCTTTAATATCTTCACCTTCAACTCCTGCGTCGCCGTCTTTATCAGCAGCTTGACCTTCTTCTGAATTATTACCAACTTTTTCAAGTTCGTTATCGTCATCAGATTCACCAGCTTCTTTAGCAGTAACATCATCAGCTTCAACTACTAAATTTTCGTTAATTGATTCTGCAATATAACTAGCATATTCGCTAACATTTTGTACATTATCTTTTAAATAGTTAACATACTCTACTAATTTTTCATTAGTTTCTGTACCTTCATTATAAGATTCAGCAATATAATTGCTATAGTCTTTTAATTTAGTTACTGATTCAGCAATATGTTCAGTATAAGAAATTCCTTGATCAGTCTTTTCAGCAACATGCTCAGCATATTGAATTGATTGATCAGTTTTTTCTGCTAAATATTCTGAATACTGAATATTTTGATCAGTTTTTTCTGCAACATATTTAACATACTCTGTTAAATTGTTTATTGATTCAACAATATGATCGTTGTGAGCAGTTACAGTTTTAATGTCTTCATTTGTAGTAGCAGATCCTTCAGTTGAAGTTTCTGATAATTCTGTAAGAGTAGACTTTAATCCTTTTATTTGCTCAGCCAAATACTTAGTGTAATTGTTGAAGTCATCTGTTTTTACAAATTCTTCCATTGTTTGCTCTTTTTTATTTTCGTTTGTTGTTTTATTATTTATCTCTTTTTTAAATACTTCATATATAAATAAGCTTTCGTCGTTAGCAAAACCATAAGATTCATTAACTCTATTTAATTGCGCATTTTCAAATCCTGGATCTGCAACTAAATCATAAGTAAATAATTGTTTGATTTTAACTTTACCGCCTTCTGAAACTTCTCCAGCAGCTCTAGAACTAATATGTAAAGGTACACCGGCATCAACTAATGCTTTAGCTTGTTTACCAGCATCAGTATCTAATAACCTGATTTTACCCATTACTTTCTTGTTTTCTTGATCATACCTTAACTCTTCGACAACGTGTGATACGTTTTTAAGAGAAATGTCAAATTGTTGAGGGTGATCTAATTCACCAAGTAATTTAGAACCTCCGATTTTATCTTGTAACGATTTAATTTGCGGAAGGTATTCATCTTCAGTATAGATTCTGTTATTTTTATTCTTAACATCGATCTCGCCAAAAACACCCTCTAATACATAGTCTTTTGTTTCTCCTGATTGTTCTAGAACACTAGAAGATTTTTCAACTATTAATAAATTATAATCGTTAGGCTTATTTATAAGTCTATCCATTTTGTTTTTTTTCTTTTTTGTATATATCTTTAACTTAAAGTCTTTTTCTTAAACATCCATCCCGAGTGGATCTTCACCACCTGCACCTTCTTTCTCTTCTTCTTTCTCTTCTTCTGCTTTTTCTTTATAATAATCTTGGTATGCAGTTAACATTTGTCCCATTGTTTCTGTATCAAACTTATTTGAACCATATTTATCATAAAAATACGCTTTAAATGCATCTTCAGTATCTGCGCTTAGTATTTGACCTAAAATCTCTTGAGCTGAAATAACTTTACCATCTGCTGTTTTTTGATCACTAACCTCTACTTTACTATCGTCACCTGCTTTAATAGATGTTAACTGAGCTTCAGTTATAAATTGATTGAATGTTTTAATTTTCATAGTTTATATATCATTTTTACATGGCCATTGGATCCTCTGGTTCAGGAGCCTCGGCATCTTGTTTTTCAGCCTTTTTCTTAGCTGCTGCATTTGCTGCAATATCGTCTGGGCTTAATTGTAAATATCTATCAACTAAAAATGCCATATCGAAGTAGTATTCTTCCTCCATTGTTTCTTGATTAGTTGTCATTAAACTATCTCTCATTGTAGAAACAAATTCTAATCTTCTTTCCATTATTTCCATTTCCTTTAATGCTGCAAAGTCATTATCTCTATTATATCTTAATGCTACTTGTGTTTTAAAACCAGGATCTTCAGCAAGATCTTTATATGCAATACACATTTGTAAATAAAGTGGCTTCACTAATATTTCTTGGAAAGCTGCTCTTAGTCTCTTTACAAACTTGCTAAATTTAATTTCATCTCTAATCATTCCATCAGCGGCAAGATTAAAATCTCCACCACCATCTTCATATAAAAATCTAGAATAAGGTATTTTAGAAACATGTTTAAGTTTATCTGAAAAATATTTAAGTGCTTCTGTATCTGAAAGATCTGGACCTGATGCATCTAATGTTTCAATCTCAGGACTGTCACCGTCTTTACTTGGTAACCAATATTCTTTATTAAATTGTAGCATGGGTTTACCATCGGTTGTCAAAGAACCAGACTCCCAATCAAAATCAACTACTTCTTTATATGAATTCATTAATTGTGCAAGTGATTGTTTTGCTCTTGTTTTAGATTTACCACCGACTGGTATAACAAATTTCATTCTATAAGAACTATTAGTCACTGCCCAAATAATTCTCGTATGTTCCATAATTCTTAATAAGTTAAAAGATCTAATAAGTCTTTCAACATAACTAACTCTACCTGCTGTAGTTATAGAAGAATAAGAAAGGTAAATAATTTGAGAATCATATAATTTTCTTTCTTTTACTGGATCGTCTTTAAATTGTACCCATACCTTTTTACCATCTTCTTTATTATAACCTGGGACTAATGTAATTGGATCTAATTCTTTAAAACCAATAATTTCCTTTTGGTCAGGTGAGTAAATAATTTCAAATGCTAAATAACCATCAATTAGCCATTTTCTAAAATAATACCAAGCAGATTGATCTGAGTTAAATCCAAATGCATGGTATATTTGTCTAAAATATCTGTTTAAATCTTTTTGAATACCATCGGCGACTTCAACTCCTAAGATTTCAGGAGAAGCGAAAAAGTTTTTATTATCATATACTATAGTTTCGTCACATAGTATATCTAAAATGTCTTCAATCTCGTCATTTACTGAAAAACCTCTAAGTTCATCTCTTTTTACTTCATATCGTTGATCGAAAAAAGGAACATTCTTTCGCATTGTAGTATCAGCCATTGACAGTGCAGCAAATGCAGCATACATGTCATCATTGTCTAATCCCATTGGATTCATTTGGCCATAGCCAAACTTATCTTCTAATGGACCAACTGCCTGAGACTGTCTAAGTATCATGTCATCATATCTCATACCGAATGATGAAAGTAACTTTAATGTATTGTTTAACCTAAAAGGTCTTTTATTACTTAGTGGACCATTTCTTGGATCCTTATCTGCAAAACCTGCCATAATTTCTTATATCGTTTATAAATTTATATATTCAATTTTTTTTATTTGTTTCTAAATTCATTTACTAGTTGAATATATGTTGTTCCATTTAAATCTGCAAAGTCACAAAGTACTATCTTTGCCCAATTTTCATAACTAACAACCGCTTGTCCAATTTTTCTATTTGGTATGTATTGTCTAATTGCAAATTTATAATTTGCTAAAAACTCTTTTGCACCTTCCCAACTAATTGAAAGTTGATTTTGTCGACGAGCATCGTTTTTCTTGCCGCCTACTGATTCTCTTTTTATTTCACTTTCAAACGCATTGTAAACTCTATCTAATAATCTTTCTTTAACATTGCTTGGAAGAAGATTTAAGTTAATACCGACATCGTTATTTCCATCAGGATCAAGGGCCAATACAACTGGATTTGCATCATACCATGGTAATTCAGTTGCATATTTAGGATTATATCTAAACACATACACTTTACCTGACTGAAACCTACCTCCAGTGGTTTGTACACTTTTTTCAGCTGCTGTTTTCTTTCCACTATCATACCAACTTTCTGCAGCTCTTTTAGCTCTAGTCCTACCGCCTGATTCTTTAATTAATTCCTTTATGTCTTGTCTAACTCTTGCCATTATTTAAGACTCTTTTCTGTCATTACAACAAATCTAAATCCTCTTGACTTAGACCATTCCTGTGCATATTTATATTTATCTCTATTTTTAACATACTGTTCTGCAAGGAATTTATAATTTTTTAATGCCTGTTTTGAATTTTTAGTAGGTGGTTCTGGCTTTACTATATGACTTTCAGGTTTAATCTCAATGAGACTTTCTTCAAAGCCAGTTTCTTTCTTTACCTTTATATAAAAATCTGGATAGTATGAATGTTCCCTTTTATCCATTGAACTCCAGTATTTTATTTCAACTGGCTCGCTTGACCATAGTACAATATCCTCTCTATTATCACACATCTTCATAAACTTAAGTTCCCATGAACTTCGATAAATTATAGGTGGATTTCCAGCATATTTTTGTGGATATACTGGATTATAGTAGCCTTGATTAAAGCCAGAGTTTTTAGTTGGTCTTACGTTTTTTATTGACATTATTAGATATTAAACATTCCGCCGCCACCGTCTTCTCTTGAGTTTGCAGAATTTATTCTATCCATTGAGATAGTTCCCTTTGTTTTATTTGGGTGAAGTTTATTCCAACCCTTTGCGTAACCTCTCTTTGCTATCTCGGTAAAATATGCAAATGCGTTTGTATATTTAGGGTTAAAGTTTCTCCAATATTTTAATAAATCTAATAGAGCGAATTGCAAACAATCTTTTCTATCATCTTCATTTACATAAGTTAATCTATTAATTGCTTTTTCAGCAAGTAACTGTAACATTTTCTCTGCATCTCTTGTTAATCTATCATCATCCAATGATTGTACAATTTGTGCATATAAGTCTTTATTGTTTAAATAATTCTTTTTTCTTGGCATCTTTTAAATTTATAAATATTATATAAAAAAAAGATCAATTGTTTCCAATTGATCTTTTTCTACTGTATTTGAGTTAAATGAGAGATTTGTAGTTTAACTTCAAATTTTATTTAATTTTTTATACTGTTTCGCCATCAGCTAGTTCAACGTCTCTTTTATTTACTTTAATTGGTTTTTCATCAGCAAATACTGTAATTGATTCATCTTGACCAGATGTTGTATAAGCTTCAGCGTCAATTTGAACCTCTGTGCCTTCTGCATATTCTTCAGTTTTGTATTTAAGAGTTCCTGGTACATAACCATCTTGTCTAGATACAACTTCTTCTTCAATCTCAGCTTCATTAGTAGCTTCATCTATAGAAGCTTCTAATTCTTCTTGATCTTCTTCAGATTTTTTAGGTTCTGATAAATCATTTAAATTAGATTCAATATCAGCTGCAACATCTTCTGCTATTTGTAATAATTCTTCAAATGATTTTTTATCTTCTTTAACTACTTCTTTAGCACCTTCTTCGCCTTCATCACTTGGCGCAGAATCATCTGCTTCTTCCTTTGTATCAGGCGTTGTAATATCCTTTGTGTCTTTTTTAATATCTTCAGCTTCAACTCCAGCCTCATCTCCGGCTTCTTCGTTAGTAGTTTCTTCAGTTGTAGCATCTGTTTCAGTTTCTTCAGTTGTAGCTTCAGTTTCTTCAGTTGTAGCTTCAGTTTCAGTTTCTTCAGTTGTAGCTTCAGTTTCACAAACACATCCGTCTGTTCCACATTTTCCACAACCTTCGTCTACTTTTTCAGTACCGTTTTTAATAGCTTCAACCTCTTCTTCTAATATTTTAATTTCACTGTTAATTAATGTATCAGCTTCTTTAACTTCTTGAATTGATTTATCAGCCTCAGCAATAACTCCTCTTTGATCTTTTAAGAACGCTATCATTTGCTCTAGAATGCTGATTTTATTTAATTTTTCAGCAGCTTCTTTTCTTGCACCTTCTAAAAGTTCTTGAGTCATATCAGTTATTTCATAACCTGTTTGCTCTTTAACATAATCAAATGCAGCATTTGCATCTAATTTACCAAACTTATAAATCTTATTTGCTTCATTCATTCTATAAACGTAGAAGTCTTCGTTTAATTTCATAACATAACACTTAACATTACCTTCTTCAATTTTTTGAGCAAAATCAAGAGATACAAAATTATTGATGTTTTGAGCAGCATATTCAAAAAGTTGAATTTTTGCTTTGTTTGTATAATTTACAATACCTGCTGATAATAAATGATTTGTTAAACTTTCAGCTAAAACTTCGCTATTGTTAACGAAAAAGTTGTTTGATTCTCTTACGAATCTAATTCTATTAATTCCATTAAACCATGTTAAACCTTCATTAGTTAATGTAAAATTGTTTAATGCTAAAACTAAGCTTCTAAACTCACCAGGAGCTGTAGTAATTTCTGCTTCAGTAATTGTATTTTCATTAACTAAAAATGCTTTACCGTCTAATGCGATGTAACTTTCTCCTGATTCGGTAACGAATACTGGAGAAATAATTTCTTTTGTAACTTGTGCCATTTTTAATGTTTTTATTTATTTTATATATTAATTATATATCTAAACCCTCGTCTAAAGATTCGTTAATTTGTTTTTCATCAGAATAGTTATGAGTTAGCTTAAACATTCTTTTACCAATATGCCTCTCTGTTTCAAAATCTATTGCTGGCATAAATGAATTTACCTCAACACTGAATGTTATTTTATAATTGCCCTTATCGTCAAAACTATATTCAATAGGGTTTTCTTTACCATAATCATCTGGCATTGCATAATAGGCTGCAATTCTATATAGCCCTTCATCTAAATGTCCAACCTCTGCATTATATTGATTAGATTTATATAATTTCTTTACTAACTGTTCAGTGCATTTAAAGATGTCTAAGAGACTACTCAAGACTATTTCAATATCTAATGAAAATGTCATTGGGATCATTTCAAACTCAGCCTTATACCCCTCTAAAAGACCTTGGTCATTCATCTTACTATACTCTCCAACATTTCTCTTATTTACAAGTTTTGATGGATCAACTGTCATTGATGTAAGGTTAACAACTCCTCTTGGAATTGCATCGTAATTTCCGTCTGCTCCAATTGGATTTGGGCTACATTCAAAGCCATTTGCTGTTGAAAAAAGAAAGTTATCTTTTAAGAAATTTTCATCTCCAGTGATTGAATAGTAAAAAGGTACATCTATTTCTGAACGTGTATCGTTGTCAAGTTGTCTATAAAAACTAACCTTTTTATTTAAGTCTGCAAGCAAGCCAATAATAAGGTGTCTGATCACGGAATCATCTTTATTAAACTTCAAGTTATAGGTTGACATCTATTTCTTTATTTTTGTTTATATATCTACAATTATTAAAGTGCCATTGTTTCATCGCTTTTTCTTAAATTGTATGTTGCCATTTATTATATATCATTCTATTTTTTCAATAGTAAACTTTGAAAATCCATTCTCTCTATGAATCTGTATTTTCTGATCAAAGATCTCATGAGGCAATTCAGTGTGATTAATAACAAATGTATTTAGTCCATTTTCTTTAATTACTTCATTAAGAATTTTAAGTACGTTATAGACTCCATCTTGATCGACTGAACTTAACAACTCATCTAAAAACATAAGGTTAAGTTGTGGAAACCTTAGTTTTAGTATTTTAATAATAGCAATAATAACTATAAAGTCTGCCTTCTTTCTCTCACCTGTTGAAAGTGTTAGAGGATTTATATCTTCTCCTAAATGATTAATAATACAATCGAACTTTTCATTAAATCTAATATGAAATGGAAGGTGCATTGTCTGAGCCATCATTGCGATATTAGCATTTAATCCTGGAAGTATCGTTTGTACTGCAAGATTCTTTACGCCATCATCTCCTAAGACTTCTTCTAAGATTGTCATAAATGCATCTTGTTGTGCTATCTCTTCTCTCTTACCTGATTTACTTTCTTCTGATTTTTCAAACTCTGCAATAATTTGCTTTAGATGTTGAAATTGAGTTGAATCTTGAGTTGATTCTTTTATTTTAATTAAAGCTTCTTTAATATCTTTAATAGAGTATCGTAGGTTATTGATTCTTATTTCAACTTGTTTTTTCTTACTTCTTAATTCACTTACTTTTCCTTCAGCTATTGTAATTTCTTCTTTTAATTTACTTGAATTTTTAGAGTTATTTTCAATCTGTGTTTTAAATTCATCTCCTTTTTTCTGGTGCCAATCAGTATCTAACTCTGTTTCACACGAACCACAAAAACCGGATTCGTATAATTCAATTTTTTTCTGTAAGTATTGATTCTCTCGTTCAAGGTCTCGCTGCTGAATACTCATGTTACCTGCTTTATCTCTTGCTCCTTCAATTTTACTATCAATATGGCTTCTCGCCTCGTTTAATTTCTTAACATTATCTCCATGTTCTAATAGTTCATCTTTTAAGGCTTCAACCTTTGCTTTATCTTTCTTATGAGACTCTTCAACTAAGTTATTTAGTTTAAGTCTTACTGAAGAAATTGATTCCATAATCTGATTAAGTTCAGAATCATAAGAATCTATTTCCATTTTAATTTGCTTACGTTCTTCTTTAACGTTCCTAAACATATCGTTTAAAACTGAAAAACCAAACATCTTATCAATGATTTGTTTTTTATCACTTGAATTCATAGTCAGAAAAGACTTAAAATCATTAATACTTAAAATAATAATATTCTTAAAAACATGATATGGTATTCCAAAAATCTCATCTTCTAAATATTCTTGTACAGATTTTTTACCTGCTTTATCAAACTCTACACCATTAATTAAAACCTTAAATCGATTTGGCATTAGCCCTCTTTCGATTTCAACGATCATGTCATTACACTGTAAGTTTATTTTAACCCATAACTCTTTATTAATTCTATTTGGTAGATCAGCGAGTTTTACACCTTCAACCTTTCCATATAATGCATATATAATACTATTGGCTATTGTGGTTTTTCCATGTCCGTTTTTACCTAATGTTAAATATAACTGTGCTTGGTCTTCAAACTCAATTGTTTGAATTTGATTACCATAACTTGCAAAATTCTTAAATTCTATGCTATTAATTTTCATTGTCTAAGTCGTAATTATTTACACAACCATTATAAAGTTGGTTTAATTTATCTTTAATTTGTTCTTTTAATTTATTGTCAAATGTAGAAGAGTCTATGTACCTTTCACAAAGTCCCATAACACTATAGTTCTTTTGCATTTCTTCTATCTCATCTAAGTCATATAAATCCTTGTCTATAAAATTATCTTCTTGATAAATATTTGGCTCTATCCTTCTACCGATCTTTTGCACCCTGTTAATTAAATTAGACAATGCAGACGATGTGGCTATTTCAGAAGGAACATAAAGATCTACAAAGTTATTTTTTATTTGTGCCTTAAAATTCTCAAGTGGCATATCATATAACATCTTAATATTATACCTAAGAAAGTGAGGAGATGTTGTATTTTCAAAGAAAGTTTCTTGCATATCCTTTAAATCTACGAGATCAAATCCTTTAGTGTTATTCATATCAGATCTTGTTAGTTGATATGGTACACCAACCATTAAGAGTTTATCCTTTTCTTGTCTATAATGAATATGGCCACTATATACTCTTGTATATTTTGAATAGATATTGCTTTCATTTCCATGTTGATTCTTTACCTTTGCGTTTAAGTAAATACCTCTAACTTCAGAATGGCAAAATACAATTTCACTCTGTGGATAGTCTGCTAATGTCTCTGCCTCATGTGCTGAATCTCTTCTCCATGGCATTAACAATATTTTTCTATCATTCCAAACATATTCAACAGGGTCTGTATAAACTTGTACATTTGGGATCCATTTAAGAGTATCTATTGAAGTAATTTCATTTGTCTTCTTAGCCCAAATATCATGATTGCCACAAATTACATGGACTGGAAGTATCTCACCTAGCCTCTCGAATAAATCCATGGCATAGTTTAAAACTTTGATGTTTATACTCTGGCGGTTGTCAAACGTATCTCCTACCTGTACTAAAACATCACCTGGTTTTACATGTTTCTTTAATGTGGGAATAAACTCTTCCTCAAAAAAATCTTTCTGAATCTGTAGCCATTCCATGGAATTAGACCTAACTCCAAAGTGAAGATCGCCTAATACCCATACCCTTTTTACTGGTTTACTTAGAACTCCTGACTTAATCATTTAAAAAAGTTTACTAATGTTCTTTTTTGAAAGGATGCCTGTTTTTTTATCTAATTCTGTAATTAGATCTTCTTTATAAACATTAGATAATGAATTATAAAACTTACTTGGAGGTATATTAAAATAATTACACAGCTCAGAAAATAAATCTATCCTTGAGTATTTTTTAATTAATTCATCTACCATAAACCCGTATACTTCATTAATATCTATTTTTTTAAGTTTAGTTACATTTACAAATTCATCGATTTCATTAAATTTTTTAAATCTTGAATTTTCTATAAGTTCGTGAATATCCTTAGAAAGTATTTCATAGTGTATATTTTCTTCTTCTGAAAGATTACCTCTTACTGCTGGATCTAAATCAAAGTTAATAGATCCCTTGCCCTCCGTATCTGGAGCTTCAAAATTATTGTCAAATATTTTATCTTGTTTGTTTCTCATATCTATATTGCGTGTAAATTACTCATTGTTATTTCTTCAGTTTCCATTAATCTCATATATGAGTAGTTAATGTCTAACTTACATTTTGTTCCCTTGCCTTCACCATCTCTGATTTTAAGGACTTTTAATCTGTATTCATTTGCTGCTCTCATAATATCATCTTGAATAATTCCAAGCATAACATCAGCCGTATGAGAAAGACCTGCAGATTCTGCAATATCGGTCATTGTAATATCTGAAGAGTTGTAACCGCTTCTTGTAATTTGAGTTGCTGTAACGATTAGCCAATTATTTCTAATACCCATTGCTCTAAGATCTTCTGCAATTTGCTTGATCTTCATATAGGTATTTTCAGTGTTTTGATTTCTATAATTTGCTAAGATGTTAATATAATCTATAACAACTGCTCCTAACTTAATTCCTTTTTCTTCTTCAATTTGTGCAAGATATGCTTCAATGTCAAGCACGGTAGCTTGAGACGTTGGGAATTGTCTAACATGTAAACTACCTGGAGGAGTAAATCCATTTCCTACTGTTTCTAATTTTCTTTTAATAAAATCTTTATTCTTACCTTTTTCATTATAGTCACTAATGTTAATACCTAAAAGGTTTGCTCCGATTCTTTTAACAAATTTATGTGCTGCCATTTCAGCGGTAATGACGGCGGTGTTGGTTCCCATCTTAACGAATTGAGCTGCGTCATTTGCTAAGAAAATGGATTTACCAATATTCTGTTCACCCGCATAAACTACTAAATTACCGCCTTTGTCATATCCTCCGCCTAATACTCTATCTAAAAAGTTATATCCTGTACTAATTTTATCAGTCTCTTTTTGATCATGTGATTCTGCATCGAAAAAATCAAGACCAAGATCACTGTTAAATGTAAGATTATTTCTTTCATTTATTAATGTCTTAACCTTTGTAATTATATGATCAGTATTTTCAGGAGTTACAGTCGTTGTTTTAATAAACTCAATAGTGTCAATAAGAGTTGTATCAAAGTTTCTCCATTTAATCCATGATTCTGCAGTAGATGTTAGCCACTCTTCATCATATTGATCTAAGTCTACTTCAAATATTAAATTAATTATACTATCACTAATTTTATCTTTAGCCGTTTTTGCATTTTTAACAAGAAGTCTTAACTGTTCCTTTGAAGGAGTTTCATTAAACTTCATAAAAAACTTAAGAGCAAGTGATGAAAGTATATCAATCTCTTCAGATGAATAAAAACTTGTCTTAATTGCCTGTAAATATTTAGGTTTTTCTAATGAAAACCTAAAAAACATTTTTTCATAATCTTGGCTAAATTCCATAATAGTTTAATTAAACGGGTTGTTTATTATTTTATAGGACTCTTTACCTTTTGTTTCATTTACCGGTTCAATATAACCTTCTTTAACTAATTTTGCTAAAGCTTTATCCACTCTTTCTGGATCTGCGTTTTTTAAATGATATTTCATACTTGCATGTTTTGTGAAATTGTGGTTAGTATCTCCAATATGTCTTTTTATTTTTTCATATAAAATGTCAAATCCATCTGGGTAAGAAGGCAACGTATCTTGTATTCCTAAAATATATTTAATAGGAAGTTTATCTTCATTTATTTGTAAACTCATTCTGTAGTCTCTTCTAATATTGCGTCAACATCAACGTCTTCTGACATTGCACTATAATTAAACAGTGGCTGAATGTGCTCATTGATTTTTTCAAGTACTTCTTTTGTAAATACCTTTTCAGTAAAGAAGTCTTTATTTGAGACTGGCTTATCTAAGTGCTTACATATCCAAGTTCTTGAAGTTGCCTTAATTTCAGGTTTTCCATTTTTATCAAAACTTCCTCTATCAACTCCACAAACATCCCATGAAACATATTGTTCAAGACCTACGTAAGGATTCATTCCTTGAGTAAAGTGTAAATGAAATTTAATTGGAGTTGGCTTTGCAAATCTGTTTTTGTTTGGTTTCGCCGTAACTATAATTCCTGTTTTCTCAGTACCTTCTTTAAGTTGTGCTTTATTTAAGAATAAAACAATAGATGCTGCATATTCAGGACCTGTACCTCCACCTGCTATTTGTTGTGCAATAAAGCCTTGTGTCATATAAGTGTGGTTAGTAAATAAGAAAGGTATTTTAAGATCTGCCAATGGAGTCATAATAATTCTAAAAATAGATTTAAGAATTTTGGCTCTTGTCATATCAGCCTTTTCACTACCACTGACTGCATCATTGATTTCTTTTTGAGTTGCCAAGTTTCCAGCACTATCAAGAATAATCATAACCTTAGGTACTGTGCCACCCGTTCTTTTTACTTCTTGCATTTTAGTTGTGATCGTTGTGATTGAATGTCTAAAATCTTGTACAGTATTTACCGGTTGATAATTAACCTTAGCTAAATCAATTCCAAACTTTGCCATTAATTGTTTATCAACAGCCGCTTCACTATCATAAAAAATAACATTGTAACCCATGTCGATTGCACGTTTTACACTATTTAATATGAGGAAAGTTTTACCTGTTCCAGAAGGACCTGCTAATGCACATGTTCTACTATTTGGCCAACCTCCAAAGAGACTACCGCTTACACATGCATTTAAATGATAGTTTCCAGTATCAATATATTCTGTTACTTCACTAAAATCACTATTTTCCATTATACTTCCTAATGGATTTATATTTGCTAATTCAGCGTTAATATCACTGAAATTAAATTCAACTTTCTTTTTTGCCATTTTATTTGTTTATTTTTTCGAATAACTTAGATTCTTTTTCTCTAATATTGTTTAATTCTTTTATTAAGACTTCAGCCTTTTGTTTAATATTACTCATCTCATTTTTTAAAGTATTGAATTCTTTTTGAATTGCAACATACTCTTGTAATATTAATTCTTCTTCTTTAGAAAGGTCCATAGTCTTTAATTCTTTTTTGTTTTGCTGCCTCATTTACTTTTTCTGAGAAATGTTCTCTAAAATAAATTGCAACCTTTTTTCCTAATTCAGTGTAGTTTGGGTTTTCAGCCACTAATTCGCAAACGTAGTCTTCTATATTCATATGTTTATTTTAAAATAATGCCGAAGCATATATTAGGTTTGTATCTAATTCTTGTAAGCCTATTGCTTTAAGAACTCTGTTAATTGGATCAATCATGCATTTTCCAAATTGAGTATCGTAGTCAATTTCAGGTGCTATCTCATATGGATGCCCTCCTGGTAAATATGCGAATGTATCGCAAATAGGGTGCTTTGTATTATAGATCCTAAGTTTTTCACCATTTGCTATCATCTTATACTTATTCTTGTATTTAGAATTATTATTTAAGAGATAGTTATAAAAGCCTGCAGCCTTTACATTTGGTGGACACTTAAGTCCAATTTGAAATTCTTTATTATCGTCAATAATATACTGTTGGATATTATTAGTTCTTCTATTAAAAGAAATATCGTCTATATTTACAAGCTTAAATTCAGTTTTACATTGCTTTAAGAATTGTACCATTTCTTGTAATTCAACTGGACCTGGCTTTGTTCCCTTTGTAAACAATAACTTAAGCGCTTCTACTAATTTTTGTCTTGCAAATAATGGAGTAGAACTTTGGATAGTATCGTAGCCAATTGTCTTAATCTTTTTAAGAGAAGGGTGTCTATCTTTTACAGAAAGCTTATCTTCCCATGCAATATCTTGAATATACTTTTTCTTTTTCATCCAAATACCTGAGTATGCAATAGATTCTAGTTCAAATACTAAGAAATTATCAGTATTATGGACAACTGCGTATTTTTTCATCGCTAAAGAAATAAATTCCTTAATTCTACGGTTGTAAACTTCTAATGTAAATGTTGTAACATCCATTTTTTTAGACTCATCTAACCATTCTACAGAATCATACATTTCACCAAATTGTACGTAGTTAGAATCTGTATCTATGTAAATAACAGATGGCCTATGTAACTTGCCTTTTACCTTAATTCCAAGTTCTTCATGTAACTTAGTGTCTTTATGCCAAAAATCATTAAAGTATTTATTTAATACTGTTTCTGAATAAATAATAGCATTTTGACCTTGAAGAGTAATTGATTCTGCAATGTTAATATCAAAGAAATGAAACCACTTATTACCGAATGCACCGTAGATACTATTTAACGAAAGTTTCACGGCCTGTTCGTAGGCCGTGAACTTATTACTCATGATGTCATATTTAGCAGCAAGTGCTTCTAATTCTTCTATAGATAAATTATCTATGTTTTCTTCTACAGCTTCAGTTACTTCCATCTACGCTGTTTGGCAAGTTGATATTGTTAATAAAGTATCTGACTCATTAGAATCAAAAACAACTTTGCTTGCAGAAACGTGTACGTTGTACTCTTCCTTGTCTAATAATGTTAAGTATTTTTTGTAAAGTGTTGCGCCGCCATTTCCTTCTGGTGATTGACTAACCAATACATTAAATGTCTTACCTTTAACTTCAACACCTTTTCCATTTGATTTAATATCGAATGTCTCATCTTTTTCAAGATTAAAAAGAGATTTAAGTTTATTGATAGTGTGGTTATCAATTCCAAATTGAAAAGAATCTGGTGCTTTTGCAAATATTGCATCGATTTGATCTGGTGTAAGATCTTTAAAGCCTAGAGATGGCTCTGAACATGCTAGAGTAATTTCCAACTCATCATTGTAAATTCTAAAAGTAGAAGCTACTAAGTCTTGTTCATTCTCTATGAATTCAATCTCGCAGCGAATTGCATCGTGCTCAAATTGTTTAAATGCTTCTATAATTCTACCTGCATCGAAGAATGCAACCTTTAATTCTTTACCTAATTGAGGTACTTCAGTCGTTTGAAAAATACTTTCAAATGGTACTGAGTGGTGTTTTACAGCGTCTCTTTGTGGTAAATAAGCTGTTGAGATAACTTGACCATCTTTAATTTTGAAATAGATAAAAGAGTCTATTAACTTTAGTCTATTAACAAAACTTGTAAATGCATGCTGGTCTATGCGATCGATTTGTAATTTCATCTTGAATAATTTAGTTTATTTACAGATTTATATGTAATAAACTAATATTGTTTCAATAAAAAATTATAAACGAGGTGTAAATACGTAAGGTTTATTACTTTCCGCTTGTTTTACGATAATTATACAATTCTGTGCAAATGTTATGCTGTGGAATTGTTTTTGATATTTTACTACGCCAAAGTCTGGATTTAATAAATATCTATGATTAACTCCATCAATTGCAGTTTTAAATATTTCAATTATACTTTTTGGATGGCCTAAACCATATCTTGTATCATATCCATATAAACCATCCTTTGTCCAATAAGAAGTTTCAATATCTTCGATAATATAAACTCCACCATTTTCTAATTTTGGAAAAAGAGTATTAAATGTTAGAAGTTGATGTTCAGGTATATGAGAACCATCGTCATTAATAAACCAAATCGGTTCTTCTATTTTATCAAACGCATTGTCTAAATCTGCTTGCATACTTTGGTCGGTTTTTATAATAGTATGTCTTTCGTGTTTTTGAATGTTTTCACTAGGGTTAATGTCTAATCCATAAATATGCATATTCGGAAAAAGTTCTAACCATAGATTAAGAGAAGCTCCTCCTAAAAGTCCAACTTCTATCATTCCTCCTTTTGAATTGTAATATTTTTCAACATATTGTGGATATATCTCATGATAATTGTGAAGAGAAACTTTATCTGTACCATGTTTTTTACCTATTTCTAAAAATCTATTCATGCTTTATATATTATTTTTTTTAAAATAAAAAGAGGGAGCGTAGCGAACGATCTCCCTCTTAAATCCCGTAATTAAACGGTCCTAAAGCGTGGCCGCCGAAGCGCCACACATTTTAGCCATCGCATGATACGCAATCTTCACTAGTAGCGCTTGAGGCAATGTCACCTCTTAATACGCTTTCAGTTCTCATATAATAGAGAGTCTTAATACCTTGTTTGTAGGCTTCTAAATGAACTAAATTAATAAACTTTGGACTTACTGTATTTGGAAACGCAAGATTAAGACTACAAGATTGATCGATATATTGTTGTCTTACTCCAGCCTGCTTAACTAGTTCAAGTTGATTAATTTCTTTAAATGTTTTAAATACTTCTTTTGCTTCAACCCATTTAGTTTGTTCCATTTTATCTAAACTTTCCCATTCTAGTTTTTCAATAACTTTACCTCCCCATATATTATGTTCTACCATGTAGTTGTCAATAAAATCTAAACCATAAACCGAACCATTATCTTCAAGAATCTTGTTCCAAACTGCATTTGTATTTTTACCAATTTTTTCTAGGAAACTTACAAGTGAAACATTTTTACGAATAAATGTACCTTTAGAAGTTTGTTCAGTAAATACATTAGCGGCCCATGGCTCAATACCTGGGCTAACATTACCACTTAATTTAGAATTAGTTACCGTAGGTGCAACTGCTCTTAAATGTGTATTTCTCATGCCTGTACCAACACACCATAATGGCTCTCCATATTCAGTTGCAAGTTCTCTGCTTGCTGCTTCGCTCTCTAATTTAATTTGAGAAAATATCTTTCTTGTTTCAAACTGTGCTGTAAGACCTTCAAATGGAATACCTCTTTCTTGTAGATATGTATGCCAACCTAAGACGCCAAGACCAAGTGCTCTACCTTTTTCAGCAGAACGAACTGCATTTTCAAAGCCTTGTCTGTATTTTGCCTTTTGAATAAATTCTTCCATAACACCATCAAGAAACCACGTTGCGGTTCTAATTAAATCAGTGTTTTTCCACTCGTCATATTTTGTAAGGTTTAATGAACTTAAACAACAAACAAAACTGTGATTCTCATCAGTATGTAATGTAATTTCACTACAAATATTTGTCATGTAAACTTTTAAACCATTCTTTGTATATGCTTCAGGATTTGCTCTATTAACATTTCCTTTATACATAATATATGGCTCTCCAGTTGCTTTACGTTTTTTAATAAGTGCAGTCCATCTCTTTCTTGCTTCTTTATCTCCTTCTTGTACCTTTTGCATAAAGCCATCACTAACAATTACGCATTGGTGCATATTTAAACATTGTCTATTTATATCTCCCTTTGGTTCTCTAATTTCTAACCAATCCCAAAAATCATCATGTTCAATATCTATATTAACAGAGGCTGCTCCTCTTCTTACTGCTCCTTGATTTGTAGCGAGAATTGTAGAGTCATATATTTTACAAAATGGTACAACACCATCTGAAGTTCCATTGTCTGTAATTTCAGTTCCTGCAGGTCTAATTTGATTTACGCCAATTCCAACTCCACCACCATTCTTTGCAAGTAGCATCATTTCAAGATTCTTTTTACCAATATCATGAATACTGTCTGCGACATCAATTCCAAAACAAGAAATTGGCAATCCTCTTTCTGTACCAGTATTTGAAAGTACTGGAGAAGCCAGGTTTAACCAACCCTTCCAAATATAATCAAAGAACTTACTAGCCATATCAGATCGTCTAAGTCTTCTTGCAATAGTGGTTGCTACTCTCCAATAAGCATCCTTTGGAGTTTCTCCTTCTAAGCAATATCCTTTAGAAATTGTCTTTAGATAAATTTCAGTGTGGCCCCAAACTGGATAGTCAGTACCTTTTATCCATCCTAGTTTTTGAGCTATTTTATCAGCCTTAGGTGAATCTTCTTGTTCTACAAATAATTCCATAATTTATATATTTAAAAAATTGACTCCTCGTCCCAGACCTCATCTTCACCTGCTTTAGAATATGCAGTTGGTCTAATTGCGAAAAAGTCACTATGTTCTACTCCTCCTGTTAAATGATAAAACCAATCAAGTTCTTTTGCTGATTCTGTATCAAATTCAAAATGCTGGTTATAACCTAATTCAATAAGTTTTTCATTTGTTCTTCTTAAAATAAAGTTTTTAAGATCGTTTGCTTTAAGATTTTCAAGATTTCCCATTTCAAATATCTTATCAATAAATGCATGTTCCATTTCTACCATAATCTCAGCAGCTCTTATTACATCGTTTTTAACTTCTTCTCTAAGTTCAGGATATTCATCACACATGTGTCTAAATAATTTACAACCCATTTTTGAATGTAATGATTCGTCTCTAACTGACCACTTCATTTGTTGACCAATGCCTTTTAATAAGTTTCTCATTTGAAAAGAATATAAGACTGCAAATGAACTATAAAGGCTTACGCCTTCTGCAAATGCTGAAAATGTTGCTAAACTTCTTGCAACTTCTCTTCTTGCTGCTGGGTTTTTTTGTAAATCCTCATGCGTATAATCATTTTCTACTCCTGAAAGATGTTCAAACTTATCTGCCATTGATGGCTCATGTAGGAATGCAGCAAAATCTTCAAGACCTAAAGTTTCATTTAAATAAGAATAGGCTGTGGCGTGAATAGTTTCTTGGCTACCAAAAATCATGGCCATTTGTTTGATCTCATGTTTTGGAAACCAATGAGTAACCATTGTAGTCCAATAATCACTAACAGCACATTCAGTTTGAGCAAAGCCTAAAAGAATATTACCAACAAGATTTCTTTCATGTGGCATTAAATTCTCTTTCCAATCTTTAACATCACTTTGCATTGGTATTTCAGTATGTAACCAAAATGCTTGAGCCTGTGGAAGCCAACCTTCTGTATAATATTCTGGATATTCAAATGGCTTGTATTCTATTCTTTCTTTGAAAATATTCATATTTATTTAATATATTTTAAATTTTACATTCCTGGTTATTACATTAATAACCTGTTAAAAAACAAAAGATGATCTAATTTTGATCATCTAATTGGGTGCAGTTGTTGATGAATTATATATCTTCAACCTCCCAAAAGTTGACTACTTTAGCTGACTAATTTTTTTTCGAATTAATCTTGCCTTCTCAAAATATTCAAAGGATTTTGCCTTATATTCCTTACGTTGAATATACAGGTCGGTGAGGATTCTTTTCAAGACAGAATCTTCTGTTGTATAGACTGCGCCATTTTCACAAACAATATAATCTTTATTTTTTCTTTTTTCTTCTATCTCATGTTTTTGTACAGTTTCAACAAAAGAATCAGGAGAAATATTAAATTGTCGCATAATTGAAGGGTATAGAGAAGCAAAGTCAAATGCACTTACTCCACTATAAAAACCAACGATTGGTTCTTTAACAAAAGCGCCGGCATAACTACCGTCTTTTCTATTGTCATCTCTTCTTTCAGTTGCAATAATTTTATTTTGTTCTTTAAGCTTTCTTGCCATTAATGCTTCTGTCATAGCAACTGGGCTTGCTGCTTTATAAAGTGGCATTTGCGTAATATTTGCAAGAGTTAAAAGAACATCCATTGCTTTAATCTTCTGATCTATATAATATACCAAACATGAATCGACAATGTTATAATAAATATATTTTCTAAAATCTTTTTCATACAATTCCTGTAAGCCGCCATTGTATTTAATCTTTTTAAGACCTACAATTTGACCTGAAACATAATCAAGAGTATTTGATTCTTTAACCTTTACAGAACGATCATACTTATCATACAATTGCATATAATCAAGTATTCCCATATGAAGTGGTCTGCCATCCATTCTATCAACTGCACCTGTTTTTGCAGATTCACTAATATCGATTTGTAGTCTCTTACATCGGTTAACAATATATTGCCAATCATAATTAATAAAGTTCCAACCTGTCATCATTGGAAACTTAGGCATAAACTTATGAATGAAATTATAAACCATGTCATATTCATTCTTAAACTTATAATATGAAAGACTCCAATCACTATCCAATGATTTAAAATATTCGTTAGTATCATCTTGCATACCTGTCATATCATCCAAGTCTTTTAAGCCTAAAACTATAGCCTTTCTTTCTGGTGTAATGATAGAGAATGACAGGATACGCGTCTTAGCCTCTTCTGGTTTAGGGAAGCCATCTACAATCTCTGTTTCAATGTCTACGAAATATGTTCTTGGTTTATTATATGCAAGTATTTCTTTTTTATCAGCTTCTGGAAGTTGATCTATAAAATAAATTAAAGAAAATTTATTATATTGTCTTGCATTTGATAATTTAACAGGTCGACCATCCCAATTCTGTGCACTTTCATGTCTGTAACGATCTTTGTCATGTGTGACATACCAATTTTGAAATTGACCAACTGGGTATCTTTTAAAGGCTACTTCGCCTTCTGTGTTATAATAGCTTACAATTACTTCTTTTTCTCGTTGTTCAATATCTAATAGCATTAATATCCTCTTTCTTGTCTGTTAATATTCTCTTTTTGTTTTGCCATATAAAGGTTGACAATATCCTCACTAGTCATTCCAATTGCAAGTGCAAAGTTCATATAGAAATGAAGGCCATCGATCCATTCATAAAATAATTCTAACCTATCAGCTTCTGATAAATCTGCAACTGTCATTGTTTCTGCTTTCTTATTATCTTGTTTCCAATATTTCCAAGCAGCTGAACCAATTCCATCATTAATACCGCCTAAGGCATCAAACATTTCATTAAGCTCATCTGACATTGCATGTTTATTTACCATCCACATTTCTGCAATTTCTTTAAGAGTTAAGTTTTCATAATTTAAACCTAATCTACTTTGCAATTCTCTTTGTTTATTGTAAATCATGCCGAAAGTATCTTTACCTTCTGAGTAGTGGTCTTTAACCTCTAAATCTGCACATTGATTATCTTCGTTTGCCATTTCTTTTGTTCTTTATATTTTTATTAAAACAACGCAGTTTGTTTACTAATTCCAGTGGTAGGTTGTGAACTAATTGAAAGATTTTCTCCAACTGTTTCTACTATCTCTTTTATTTTTACATCAAATACATCTTTTGTCCACATATAACTAAGTACAGTTTCTGAAAGTTGATTTGCATAATCTTCTAATTCTGTATTACTTAATGATTCTACTTTAACTTTAGGAAGACTTAATGCTTCTGTATCTTTTTCACTTGAAAGTAATACTGACCTTTGTATTGCAGCATAAACCCATCTAATTCTAAACCAGCCACTTCCTGCATGAGGATATTCAGGACATAAAATACTCCAATACTTTCCACAAGCTTCAAAAACATCAGTTTCAGTTTTTAACTGCTTTGCCTCTTTAATACTCTTTGCGCCGAAATAATCTACAGGCCATGATAATTTATTTCTATTTACCCATGGCTTATGATTTACAAGAGAAGCCAACATATGTTTTCTTTCTTTAATTTGAGAAGTATATGTTGTTGAAATATTCCAATTCTCTAGGACATAAGGAGTAAGGTCTATATTATAAATATTTTTACTACCAATAATATCTCTAACAAGTTGTTTATTACCCCAATCGAATGCCGGTATAATGGCGTCATATTTTGCATCTACCATGTCTTGTATAACCTGTCTTGCAACATCTTTATTAAAGTGTTGATTATCAACTCCACCATAAAAGTGTCTCCCGTCACTCCATTTCTTTGCTATAGTCTTTTCGTAAGTTTCATCATCTAACATTGATTTAAATGATTTCATAGTACCGTCAATTTTCCAATCTTCATGAAAAACTAAAACATTATCACATTCATTAATTGCATATAATGCGTTAAAGATTTCACCTGAATAATTATTAGAACCAAATTGACCAAGGCCTACAATAACAAGTCCATATTCTGAAAGATCATCTCCCCATTTAACTTTCTTGCGATCTACTGTGTAACCTTGTTTTCTCAATGAATTACAGATAATACTACTATCATCTATTCTTTTAACTCTAGCTCTTTTCCAAGCTTCATCATCTGTTTGTTTAGCAGTACAGCCTGTGAATAATATTTTCATTCTTTTTCGTTTAAGTAATTATCTAATGCTCCAATATATGCGACTGCATCTAGGAGGTTATCTCTTTTATGATTGTAACTTTCTCTTGAAAATTTAAGAGCTATTAGGGCCATGTACATTTCTCTGCCTGTAACTTCTAAGCCAGTCATACCTTTAAAAATAGATGCTGCTCTATCCATACCCTCACTGAAAGGGCCATATTGTCTTTCTTTTTCTTCGCTTCTGTGATTGATAATTTGATCTGCTTCTTCTAGTATACTTTTCATATAGTTATTTTAAAACTTATATACTAAAAAAGGAGATTGTTTCATACAATCTCCTTTAAATTACTAATTAGTTGTTAACTTTTATTATTATAATTTTACAGGCATATAACCTTTAGAGTTTTTATACTCTTTTCCATCTACATCAACAATCCATGTATCTTTTTTAAATTTTCCAGCAGAATGCTCTTGAATCATTCCATACCCTGCCCATTCTTTAACTTCTTCTGATTTTAAGTTTACTTCATGTGGACGTAAAGGTTCTCCTGGCTCTTTTATTTCCCAAAAAATATGTTCAAAGACATGAGGTGCAGGCGAATTAAATTCCCAATTCTCATCTAGTCCTATATATTTATAGTTAGGAGTGTGAGGCATTTGTATACCAATTGCATAAAATGATCCTACCTTAAGATCTTTTTCTCCACTTATTTTTTTACAACCTGGTAATTCTGGAACTGAATCCCATGGCCATTCATCTTTATAATATACTTGGTATCTTTTGTCTTCTATCCAACCGTCCTTAGGTTCTACCTTTTCATTGATAAACTCTTCAAATAATTTTATGTTTTTCATAGCCTTGTTTTTAATATTTAATTTCTTCAATTCTTAAATTCATTTCAGGAGTAAACATGTCAGTTTTTTCTAATTTATCCTTTGCAACTTTTGCAGATTTCATATCTGGTCTAAACGCAAATGGTAAATCTTTATTGGATTCGTCATAATCAAACACTATCATAAATTTTGAAACAGAAAATGTAGTCATCGCAACTCTAGCCTTTACTAGCGCTTTGTCTGTGAAACCATTAATTGTTTTTTCTAGTTCAGTTAATTCAAATATTTTATTTGAGTCAATATCTTCGTTTATGAATTCTTCGAATAATTTTACGTTTTTCATTGTTCCTTTAATTTTTTAAACTTCAGCAACCTTTAAGTCTCTTTCTCCATAAGATGCCATCATCCATTGCTTTGATCTTTCATCCCATAAATAAACGTATTCTGCACCTCCATCATCTTCTACATCTGATAAATAATTTGCAATTGTTGCAACATTACCAGTTGATTGAGTTGATTGAGAATCTCTATCATCTTTATAAAAGTTAATTTTCTTAGGATTTACTTCTAATTGTGAACCGCTTCCTTGTGAAAGTACATAATCTACATTCTTTCCACCTTTATATCCTTTTCTTAATACCGGTAGTACATATTCTGGATAACCATCATAATGCATATAAACTGATGTGATATTTCCTTTTTTATCAATTTTTCCAAATTGATGTCGAGTACCTTCGTTTATTTCTTGAGACTCATTAATAAAGTCGTTAAAATTCTTAATATTGTTCATCTTGTTATTTTATTTTTAATATTATATTATATATCAGATTAAAATACAATTGTTTCTGACTTTGAGTACATTGCACATTTATGATAAATTTTCATAATTCTACTTGCTAAATCACTTGGACATTCTAATGCATTCAATTGAAGTTTCTCATATAAATAACCATCAAATAAACCATATAGTTTGTTTTCAATAGATCTTCTTAATTTTTTATCTATTTGTTCATCGTAGTTTATTAAATCATTAATTAAGTCCATGATTTCTTTTCTAGTTTCCGAATTCATTGATTCATGTCTGTTAAAATTTGTATAGCTCATCTAGTTTAAGTTTTAATTATAATACTAATATAACTATAATCTTTGACCCGTGAAAATTTTGAGGCAACTTTTTTACTAAAGTTATTAACAAAAAACCCAAGATCTGCGAGAACTTGGGTTTTAATTATAAATACTAACTTATTCTTATGCTAGATTTTTAAAATCCTTTGCATATTGTTTCAACATTCTTTCGTTATAGTATTCATCTAATTTGTCTAAGAATGCGTCATGACTATAATCTTGACCTGGAATTAAATATTCTGCCATATACTTTCCATGTGGTGAGTTTAAAAATCCAATTGCTTCCTTTTCACTCATACCTTTATCTTGTAAAACTTCTAGTGCAGCATCATATGCGTTTTGAATGTCTCTATTATTAATTTCTGCCATTTCTTCAAGAAATGCAACATAGCCTAAATCTTTTCTAGCATCTTTAATTTTAGCTTCATCTACAGATTCGTTTTGAGCGTCAAACCATGCAATTTGCCAATCATCTATATCAAATTTATAGAATGCTACTAAGTCTGCAATTTTATCATTAGCGGCTGGATCATCATCTCCTCTTTCAACTCCAGTAACGTCACGATAATTCTTTGTAATAAATGTTGCAAGTTCCTGTTCACTTGGTCTTCTTCCTAATTCCTTTATGACTTTCTTAACGGTGTTATATTTACCAACTGCCTGATATTCTTCATTTAAAAATCCACTAAATGTAGTATGTACCATTTCTTCTTTTCTGTTTTTAAGATATTCTTCTCTTTCTTTCTTCTTTTTCTTTTGCTGTTTCTTAGCGTCTCCTTTACCAGCTGGCACATCACCGCTTCCTACTTCTCCACCTTGTGGAAAGGCAGGATTTCCCATGCCTCCAATATTTGCTGGTGTAACGTTTTCGTTCATTACCAAGCTAAGTTTCTTTTCTTAAGTTTAGCTAAACGATCTTTAATAGACTTTGCATATTCTTGAGATTCTTTTTCAGCATATCTTGCTTGCCATTCATATTCTCTAGAATCTTTACCATATTTAGCTTCAGCCGTTTCAACTTCTGCCATATAGCCTGACCATCTTTCGTAGTCTTGAATTAAAGCATTTATAAAATTACTAATGTCGTTTAATTTATAAGCTCTACCATCTGTTCCTACACCTGCAATAAGTTCTCCATACTTATTTTTTTCTTGATTTTTTAAACCATCTTTCATAACGCCAGTTGCATCGTCAATTGCATCCATTACTAATTTATCTAATGGTAATTCACTTGCTCTTTTTTGTAGGATTTCTTTATATCTTGCAAGGTTTGCATCTTTAAATTCCTTATCAGATTTAAATGATACTGCACCTTCTTTAGCTTTTATTCTATCTTCGATTTTTCCTTTAGTATTTGGAAGAGCAGCTGTGTTAATTACAAATGCAGCATCTGCAACGTCTATCACTCTTTTTACATTATAAATACCAGATGCGTCCCAGCCTCTATACTCTTTATTAATTCCAATATCATGAGATGATTTTCTAGGATCTGTAGTTAAAGACATTGTCATTTTTCTTTTAATATAATCTCTTTTAATATATGCGACGTCTTTTCCCATGCCTAATGCAAGTATTGTATTTGCTGGAATTCTATTAGCAGAATTATGAACAGATTTTGAAGTATCAGCATAAGGGTTGTCTTTTTCTTGAGTTGTATAATAAACAACTAGGCCTTCTGTTTTTTTACCTAATTTAGGATCAATATCTATTATTTGATCATCTGTTATTTTGTCTAATTCTATTTTACTAAAGCCGTAAATTGCTTTTAAAATTTGTTTACTACCTCTTTTCATAGTAAGAAGTCCTCTAAGTTTAGAACTCTTTAATGCTTCATTAAGTTCTACAGATTCATTAACGAATTGTTGGAAGTTTGTATATACCGTAACTACTGATTCATTACTGTTTTTAGCTGCAATTTTCATAGCCTTTACAACACTACTAATTGCACTTGATAATGATTTATCATTTAGCTTACCTAAAACATTTCCTTCAAAATCTTCTAATTCATTATTTCCTCCGATATTAATACCATATGAAGGACCATAAGGTCCAGAATCTTTTTGTTTTACCATAGCTAATAAAGCGCTGTATGTATCGAATCTCATTTTTTTATTTCCTTTATCTACAGTATAAGATCCTTGAAATTCGTTTTTATATTGTTTGCTAGCCATGCCTAATAGCTGCTTAGCCATTTTAGGATTCATATCTTCCATATCTAAATCCTGTACTTCATTTTCAGTAACTATTGATTCTAAAATATCAGAAGAATCAAATTCATATTCTTCTAACTTATTTATTAGTTCTTTATCATTCTTAGCCTCGAAGTCATAATCATGCTCTCCACTAACAACTACATAATATCCTCTACCTTTTTTATAAATCTCAGCGTTAGAACCTTGTCCATCTGATGTAGATCCTATATGATCTTTTGAGTCATATGTTCCTTCAGTAATTGCTGATTCTAAAATATCAAATATGTGAAAACCTCCACCTGTCATTTTATCTGACCATTCAACATGTTTAAGTTCTACTTCTGGATGAACCTTCTTAATAGAATCAATTACTGTTTCTGGGCTAATTTTATAACCGTACTTAATTTCAAGTCTTTTCTTGTTAAGTTTAGTAATTTTTGGCTTAGTTCTACCTGTATAATCTGTTGCTAATTGATATGCAACGTCTGATTTATTTAAACCTTCATCTACTGATTCTGTAACTAAACTTGTTAATATTTTTTGGCCATATGTAGAAAGACTTATACCGTCTTCTTCTATTTTAAAAAATCTTTTATTACCTTTTGTCCATTTTGAAGGAGCTGAAGAGTGTTGACTAACTATATTATTAAATTCTTCAACAGTTATTTTACCGTCTTTCAATGCTTCAATAATTGCATTTCTAACTCTAGCTGAACCTCCTACGGTTTTAGCAGGGTGGTTTTCAGTATATCTTCTTTTAAGAGTTATATTTCTTTCGTTTAAAAATTCTTCGAATGTTGCCATTGTTTTTATTTATTTTTATCTATTTTATTATATATCAAATTTTTACTTTAACTTTAATCGTATTTTGAGTGACTTCTGATATTTTTAATTCTTTAGTATTATCAGGTAATTTTTCCTTATAATAAATACCTTGTATCTTTTTATTTTCAGATTTTCCTGTAGTTCTAATAAATACAAACTTTTCATCTATATCTCCAAACCCTTTTGCCACTTCTTCTTCGATTTGCCTATAAGTTCTTACATTCGTATTAACATCTTGGCTTAAAATCTTATTAATTTCTGAAATTGTTTTTGCGTCACCAATATTACCTATTACATTTCCTTGAAACTTTACGATTATTTCGCCTTTTGTGCCTTGTCTAAGTTTAAAATCTCTATCAGCTGCTGCTGGTATTGCATCTAGGTCTTCAAAATATTTAAGTAGTGCTGAATATTCTCCTTTTGCTGCACTTATTGCTGCAGCTTGACCAGCCCTTGTAGTAGGGTCTAATTCAGTAATAGAATCCCTAACTGCTAAATATAAATTTCTAATATCCGCAATAGCCTGTGCTCTAATTGCAGCGTGCCTTGCGCCTGTTCTCCAACCTTTTAAAAAACCATCCTTTGTTTTTGTGACTTCTTTTAATTCTGCTATTCCAGCACTTAAAAATTTACCCGACTTTGGATCGAATAAGTTTAAGTCTACATCTGCACTACCTCCTCCTATTACTAAGTTTTCAACAAGGTATGCCATTAATATTTCACCTGAACCAATACCTGTTCTTTTTAAATTAAATATTGTATTTGCTGCATCAATATCTTCACTCATTAATGTAAAAACTTCTTGCATTGTAGAATCATCTATTTCTGTTAAAGTTAATCTCTTTGAAAAAGGAGATTTTCCTTTAAAATAATCTTTGTTAATAAGGTCAAACATTTGTTGCTTTGCCTTTAAATTATTTAAACTTCCTAGTGATTGATACTTACCTATATTTCCTTCTACTAAAAGATCTTCTCTTTTAATAGCTTTATTTAATAATATTTGAAAATCTGTTCTTATGCTCATCTTATTTGCTTTTAAATTCTGAAAATGTTAAAACTTGTTCTTGTAGTTCAACACTTTCTTCCATTTTTTGTTTTAATAATTTATACATTTTGTGCATAGATTTTGGAGTCATGGACTTATATGTCTTTTCGTCTCCATCTAATAAAGCGTTTCTTACCTTTGTTGCACTAATGTTATCGTCTGTCCTTGGAATTTCTTCTAATCTGAAGCTATCTTCAACTCCTAATTCTCCTCTATATTTTGGGTTATTAACTTGATAGCCATAGGTTTTCATTCTATCACTACCTGTTCCCCATAATACAGGTTCATACTTAGGTCTCATAGCGTTAAACATTTTGTCAATTGCTGCGGTATCTATAACGTACACTGTCTCAATAGGATATTCCTTCATCACTTGTTTTATCATATTGACCTGCATTGTTTCATCAAAAGGTCTTTTAAAACTATCTTCTTTCTTTTTCTTTTTAGCCTTAACTAAAAATATAACCGTTGGAAGTCCATTTTGTTTATGTAAATGCTCAACTACTTTAACATGTCCTAAAGTAAATGGCTGAAACCTACCAACAAACATATTAACTTCTTTAGCTCCTCTTTCAGGATGGTTTACTTTTAAACCTTCGTTAATTGGATTTGTTTGTCCTTTAAGTGTATCATTAATTTTAAAAGTTTTAAAATCCATTACGCCATCTTCCTCTACTTTTTCGTAAATTCTTGCCTCAATCTTTTCTATAATACCATTTAAACTATTAAATGTATCTCCTGCTAAAACTCCATTTTCTTTCTGTCTCTTCTTTCTAAAAGTACCTAATGCTATTTTTAATAATTCTGCAACTTCTCTTGAT
>Ga0257120_1000046_pt1 | contig 104747 bp, 88 predicted proteins | sample SI106_10metaG_FD_190153 | JGI IMG/M metagenome (GOLD analysis project Ga0257120, IMG submission 190153) | Marine microbial communities from Saanich Inlet, British Columbia, Canada - SI106_10 | ecosystem: Environmental > Aquatic > Marine > Inlet | place: Canada: British Columbia | collected...
CCGTTGTCCACCTGGAACACCGTTATATCCCCCTGACCCGAAGCATCCAATGGTATAACTAGGTCCTTGGCCTTCACGTTTGGATCGATCAAATCCACAACCCAGATGTCCGTCAAGGCAACGGACTCATTATTGTTGTCATCCCGCACGGATACAGTGATGGTGTTCAGCCCAAGGTTCGCCGCACTGAAGTCCAGATCGGAGAAGATGATTGTCCGTATGCCACAGTTGTCCCTTATGTAATCAATCACCGCAGAAGTATCCAAGCTGCCCTGGCCTGAAACGTTCAACTCCACCGTATCCGTAAACAATGAGATCCACGGAGAAAGCGAATCCTTGACGTTGATGACAAAATTCTTGGAAGTCATGTTACCGGCCACATCGGTACTACTCACAGTACTCAAATAGGCACCTATATCCCCACTATTAAAAACTTGAGGAGTAAAGTTAAAGCTCACATTACAGTTGTCGTTAAAAGCCTGGTAGAGCGCAGCAGTATCAAAAGATGCTGTACCTGAACTGTCTAAATACAACGTAACATCACTGGCTGTAACCCATGGTGCAATATTGTCTACAACGGTAACATAAACCGTATCGTAGGCTGTGTTTCCATTCTCGTCAACTGCTGTTAAAACTTCTTTTTTTAAGCCCAAATCATTACAACTAAAGGATGTATTAGATAGGGACATTGTAACGGAGGCCGACCCAACTACACTGATGGTAAGATCATTAATATTCAAGTTCGCTTCACCCGCGCTGTCCAGTTCTAGACTAGTTGCTTGTACAGAAACGCTAAAGGAAGAAGATTGACTTGAACCCTTGAATGGTATCAACAGACAGACTAACAGATAGGCTATTAGACTTGTCTTTATCCAACTGTAAATCATTAACGGGTCGTTTTTAGCCATATTCAGCAAGCTAAAATACGGCAGTTTTTAAAGGTTTAACTAAGAATATTCTAAATTTTAAACAATATTTGCGCTTCTCATTAATTGAATGAATGCATCTTGCGACTCAGAATTTTAGCTTTTTTACTTTTTCCTTTGGTCGCTTTTGGACAAGTTTCAATTGGTGATTCCCAAGGTTCGGCCTACGTTGCTGACTCCATAAATTTTTGTGGGGATAGTAATGGAGAAATATTCTCGATCGTAGGCGGAGTAGTAGATTACAGCAAATTAGTCTGGTCTAGCTCCTCAAGTGCAGTATTGCTGCAGTCGCCATACAACAATGATTCATCCAGGGTTTTTGCTAGTTGGAATCAGAGTAATGTCCCTTTTAGTTTTAACCTTATTCTTCAGGACACGGCGCAGAATTCTAGTGATACGCTGCATGTAAATGTCAATTCTCTTCCCAATGTTTCACTGAATAATCATTGGAATTCGATAGTATCGTGTGCTTTTACCGATACCACCGTTTCTGGCGGTAGTCCCCCAGGAGGAACCTACTCCATTATCGGGTACCCCGGTGTTATTAGTAATGATACAGTTTTGAGCCTTGTGGGTCTGGGTACAGGAAACTATGAGCTTATGTATTCCTACACAGATAGTTTGGGTTGTTCTAGTGCAGATACCAACCAGCTCAGTATTGGTCTTTCCTTGTCAGGAGGTGGGGCGAATATTTTAATTTCTGAAGTGTATGGCGCGTCCTCGTCAATATTATTTCCAGTAAATTATGGGAATGGCATCACATATCCGGCCTGTAGTGGTCTGTCGTCGACTACATTCGGAATAAGTTTTACCAATAATTCAGCCGCTTTAGCTGGGAATATTTTACAGATCGACTGGGGCGATGGCTTGGCAGATAGTACTGTCGTAGCTGTAGGGTACAGCTACAACCATTATTATGCTAATTCAGGCTCTTATCCGGTGACGGTCACCATCTCTGATACATTAGGATGTAGTTTCACAACATCATTCAACTTATATTTTGGGTCAACACAGATTCTAGGCCTTTCCACTCCAGGTAACACTTCGTTGTGTTTTGCTCCTTATGAGGACAGTGTATTCTTTGACTTTCAAGTGCTCAACTGGGAAGGGGACGCGACCGGAACGCAGTACAGATTTAGTTGTAACGATAGTTCTGTGACAAAGGAGGTCTCAGCACCTCTAGTTGTGAACGGCATCGCGGTAAAACCTTGGTTAATTTTCGACGCGTCAGATAGTACATTGTCCTACCGCCATTGGTTTCAAAATAGTTCGTGTGGCTTCAATACGATCTTAGGAGGTCAGTCTTATGATAACGTTTTTGCAATTACGGCTACTAAACAATCTCCTTGTGTAGGTTCTCAAAGTACTGCTGCCGTTGGACCTATAGTAGTCTCTCAATCGCCCGAAACAGGTTTATATGGTGATACTATTGCGTGTGTTGATCAATATATCACTGTACACGATTCTATTCAAGACGGAAATACGATTGTTCCTACCTCCGACGGAAATTTCATTTGTGACACTTCATTCAGCAGAGTATGGTTAGTTTATGATGAATTCGGCAATCCATTAGCACCGGGTACTACGACATACACCGTTGGCTCAGGATCCTCTATGGGTGATACAAATATTTCTCTGAGCTTACCGGGGTTATGGACAAGCGGGAGTTATTCTTTATCGCTCGCTTTTCATCAAAGAGGTCTATTTAGAATCAAAAAATTACACGGACTAACTGCAAATGGATCTCAATCCTGTATTCCAGATACCGCCAGCATATGGGTGTGTGTGGATACTCTTTCAGGAATGCGCGTGCTGCAATACATTCCGGATAGCATATGTGTGGACAATGAATACGAAATCATCTTTCAGCATGAAAGTTCGCTGTGTTACGATTCATTGACGTATCAAATAACCATCACTACTCCAAGCGGCACAGTTGTGGATACCTCATTGCTAGATTCGAGGGTCTCTAAGTTTGTTACCCTAAACAGCACAGGGCAGTACATCATAGAATACACAAGCCCCAATCCTTGTGGAGAAAATAGTATAATCGATACCTTTTATGTGTTTGACGAGCCTAATTACCTATTTAATGCGGATAGCGAAATATGCTCAGATACATTAGTATTGACAGTAGGTCAAGGGACCTTGGATTTTGGATCGGTTGATCTCTACCGCCCAATAGACAGCACTTTCTATACAATAACACCCTCGACCGGCTGGCGACATTTGGGAATAGACACCGTTACTGGCTTTGATATTTTCGCTTTCGACAGTACGGGCTTATTTGAAGTCTACTATGAATTTCATAATTCGTGTGGCTACAATGTTGATACCATAAGCATTACAAACTATAATTTACCTAATTCTGACTTTAGTCTTATTGAAAACCCGGATTGTGGTGTGCTACACTACTCTGCTGGGGCATTAGATTCTTTGTCAAATAATTCTCATTATTGGTCGTTGTATGCAGATTCTGGTGCCACGCTTGTTTGGACAGACAGTCTTTTTAGCCAGTTTGAGGACTCCATAGCATCCACCCAAATTTATGGTTATGCATGGTACAAACTTCAGCACATTGCCGTCACCCCTTTCGGGTGTCGAGATACCACGGAGAAATACATGTTTGTAGTGCCTACTCCACAAGTAGATTTTACCATAAACGCCAGCGATTGTGATACATGGATACCAACCATTGTGAATGCTAGTCAAGGTGATAGTCTTTCCTTTACTTGGAGCGTCCTTGCAATTAATAGCAATAGTTCGCTCGACTCTGCTTCCGGACTACAAGATTCGATTCCTTACCTAGTCTTTAACCCTATCTCGTTCCCAGATAATGATGAGTCCTATGAAATTAAATTAGTCGGGCTAGGACCGGACGGCTGTGAATACATAAAAAAAGATACTGTTGTCATTCTTTCGCAGCCACTTGCCGATATGGGTATACCCGATACTATATGTGCGGGTGCATGGTGGCCTTTATACGATTCCAGCGACAGCCATCATGCAATTGTTTCGTACAGCTGGAGCACTTCTGACTCATCAACCATTTTTGATAATAGCAACAGTCAAAACACTAATGTATACGTCCAACCAACAGACTCTTTAGTTAAAGCGGTTGCGATTCAGCTCGTTATTACGAATGAATTTTCTTGTACGGACACCTCGATAAGTATACTTTATATTTTACCATCGCCGGTTATCAATATTGCTATCGATGATTTTGGATGTGATAGTGTAAGTTTAAACGATGTTGCGAGCAATCTTACTGACCCAGTGAATTTTGGTGATTCCATAATATTCACATGGGCTATTACTAATGGTTTTACTGGGATTACCGATACATTTAATGACTTCTTGCCGAACTATCTCTTTACGAATGACACCAATACAGCCATTCCCTATTTTATTTGGCTCGAAGGTATGAATACCCCGGGTTGTTATGATATCGCAATGGACACCATTCTCATACACCCAGATGTAGAGCTTAGCCTAAACACCGCCTCCGGTTTGTGTAGTCCAGTGAATATCGATACTGCACTTTTACAAATAACTGTCAATCAAAGTGCTTCTTCCCATTGGACTTGGATTACCGATACCTCTGGAGATACATTGTACTCAGGAAGTACTCTTAACTATCAGCTTGCCAATGCTGGTGATACCGTTTTTGTAACCTATGAAGTGTATAGCGACTGGGGGTGTTCCCCGGATAGAGAAACGGTGATGATCTTCAGCGTGGACGATGGAAATCCTATTTCCTATCCAACGGCTATTTTCAATAATGCTCAAAATTGTTATCCCGATACAGTTTGTTTAGGGGATGCTGTAACCTTCTATTCCGCTTCCATTGAACCCACCAATGGGGCCGGAATCAGCCAGATAAATTGGGATTTAGGTGCAAACGGCGTGATTGACCAAACAGGGGACACTGCAATCTTTACTTTTAACCAAATCGGCTGGATCAGCATTTGGATGCAGGCTCAAACCATTTCTGGTTGTGACGATGATACCGTCAGAGATATTTATGTTATGCCCGTCCCAACGATATCTGTTGATTTTGACGATGATAGCCTTTGTGCTCCAATTTCCCCGACCTTTACGCATAGCGACGCAGGCTTTTACGATAGTGTACGGTTTGAATTATACCTTCTAACGGACTCCGGAACTACCAACCTAATACAGACATGGTCAAATGTTCCATCATTACCAATTCTTCAGCCAAGCTATACGGCACATACTCGATACATCTTAAAGAAAATACTCTTGAGCTGCTGTCAAGATATTTCAGATGCAGATACCATTCTAATCAAAACGCCACCGGTAGCTAATTTCTACCCTTTGCCAAATTCAGGCTGTACTGATTTAGATGTTTTTCTGATTCTCGACGGGCAAATTTCCGGTGAAGCAGATAGTGCCTTCATTGATTGGGGCGATGGCTTTTCAAATCCTTGGGTTAGACAGTTAGTTCCTGGACCTAATGGTTTCGAATACTCCTGGCAGCAGCCCAGTCATAATTTTGTTTATGGAGGTGCAGGTGACACAACTTATACCATTTCGTTAACCGTGTTTAATGAGTGTGGAGATAGCACTATAACTAAGGACGTGATACTCACGAGCGGGTCGATCTCGGCGGCTTTTACGGCCTCAGACGTAACGGGTTGTGAGCCTTTAACAGTTGATTTCACTAGCCTTGCTTACAATTATGACATCTTAGGTTGGTGTTTTGACTATGATCCAGTCACCAAAACTTGTGATACTGCTATAAGTGTTGCTCCTAATCCTCAATACACCTACGATACGAACGGTACGTATTATGTGGCTCATTTTGCTAGTAATGCTTGTGGCATAGATACTGTTATTCAAACCATAGATGTCTACCCTAATGTTGTAGCTGATTTCTCAAGTTCCAATTTTTTATGTGGCAATGACACTGTGCTTTTTAATAACACAAGTTATTCGAACAACGGAGTAATAAGCGGGTACAAATGGCTGTTTGGCGATGGTGATTCTTCATTTGCTATAAATCCGCAACACGTTTATGATACAGGAGCAGTCTATACTGTAACTCTTTATACTTATTCTAGTAACGGTTGTTTGTCGACAAAAACGAAAGATATAACCATATACGCTACACCAGATATCAGTATTTCCGGTACACCAGCATGCTTGGGTGATACTTCTGATTTTAGTAGCATTATCAATATCACTGGCGGTGGAAGTATTGCCGGGATTTTATGGGATTTTGGAGATGGCAATAGTGCTGTAAGTCAAAACCCCTCTCACCTGTATCAATACGACAGTACGTTTACGGTAAGTCTATTAGTTACAAGTGCAAATGGCTGTACAGATTATGCGGCAACGAATATTTTGGTTAACCCTAGCCCAGCATCATCATTTACACCCCTTATGATTCAAGGGGATAGCTGTAATGTCCCACAAACGTATTCTTTCGTAAATACTACTCAAAATGGAGCTTCCTATGAGTGGGACTTTGATGCGGCAACTTTCCCAGGCATTTTTACGTCAACCCTCAATTCGCCGACATATACTTACAATTCGGCAAGGAGTTATACCATTAAATTGAAAAGTGAAACTGCCTTTGGCTGCATTGATTCAACTTCGAGACAAATTCAAATAAATAGTTCACTGGGACTTCCTCCTACAATAAGTCAAAACGGTTGCGTCCCATTGTCTTTAGGGTATACAGATACCAGCGCTATTTCCAATGGGTTAGATAGCATAATCAAAGTAGAATGGTCAATGGGTGATGGTACTGTAATCACCAATTATGCTCCGCCTTTTGGATACAATCATGTTTACAATTTGCCAGGAACTTATTCAGTTTACGCGACCGTTACTACAGCTTTAGGGTGTATTACACAGACTGCTCCTGCACTCATGTACGTTACTCAGGACCCTAGGGCGCAATTCTCCAATGATACGAATGGAGTGAATGGAATGTCTTTCGAAAACCTATCTATTCCACTTGATTCGACGTATTCCTATTATTGGACATTTAGTGATGGACAAGAGAGTTTCGATATTAGTCCAACGATGATTTTTAATCCATCTGCGACGGCTATTGACAGTCTTGAAATTTGTCTCTATGTATCTACGCCTGATAATTGTACAGATTCTATATGTAAACGGATTTGGGTTTGGAAATCTTCACTTTTTGTTCCAAATGCATTAGCACCAGAACAATATTTTTCGAATGACGATCAATATTTTTTACCCAAAGGGTTCGGTCTAGCATCTTATGATCTTTGGATTTATGACAAGTGGGGAAATGAAGTTTTCTACTCCAATGAAATCGCCGCACCGTTTTTTGGACCAGCCGTAGGTTGGGATGGTAATGATCAAAGAACAGGGGAGCCTGCACCAATGGGAGTTTACGCATGGAAAATTCGAGCTACCTTTAGGGACGGTTTTATTTGGACCGGTCAAGAAAATGTGCATGGGATTAAAAGAACTTACGGAACATTAACACTAATTCGATGATGCTACGCAAATTCATTGTCTTCATAGCTTTCTTCGGATATGTTGGTGTTAAAGGTCAAGACATAACAACAGGACTGTTTGAAACCAATCCACTTTCGTTTAACCCTGCGTATGCAATACCTGGTTACAACGAATGGGTATTCATGGCTAATTCTCGTCAGCAATGGTGGAATTTACCAGGACCCACCCCATTCGCCCCAGCCTACAATGTTAATCGTGCTAGCTTAATAGCTCCCTTTATAAGCAGACAAGAAAAAGGGCTAGGAACAGGATTGAACTGGGTTAACGTATCAAGTGGTGAAGGCAGTTATGAACTTAATGAATTTACCATATCTAATGCGGCTAGATTTAGCGGAAAACTTCGTAAATCTCGGTATAGTGGGGCTGCGGGAGTTGGAATAGGAATACGACAATTATCGCTTGACTGGTCTAAGCTCACTTTTTCGTCGCAGCTAGACCCATTTGATGGTATAATCTTCAGTACGCCGACTGTGAATCCTAACTTCCCAAACAGTTCAATAAGTGTTAATGCAAACGCGGGAATACGTTTTGCTTATTCATTTCAAACCCGAAATAGGAGTGTAATGGGTCTAAAAGCAGGGTTGGCAGGTTTTCAACTTAATGCCCCTGCAATTTCTTTTTTTAATGAAACCAGTAGACTTGACCCAAGATATGTCGGGCATCTATCTATGGTATATATGCCAAAGAAGAAAAGAGGGCTTTTTTCTAAATCATTCGCCAATTATTTTCATTTAGGGTACGTTGCACAATTTCAAGGTCCGCTAACCACACATGAGACGAGACTTGGCACAAGTGTAAATGGTATCCTCAACTTTTATGGTGGAATTCGGAGAAGAAATTTTCTACCTACAGCAACTAAAATAGACGCTACCTATTGGTCCGCTCAAATTAATTTAAGCCAATTCATTCTCTCTATGGGATATGAGTTTACCATTAGTGAATTAAATCAAACCCGGACAAGAGGAACAACCGAACTGGGCATAATCTTACCATTGAACAAACTCACAGATTTATTCGCTAAGCAAAAAAGCGAACCTTGCTATGCGGACTACATCCTAACTCATAGCGACTTTAGATCTGTAGAGCAGTTCAATAGTAAAACTTCCTACTGGGGTAAAGAATTCACACCAGTATCTTTCGTTTTCTAAAACAAAGAATTTTAATCCCACTTAGATTTAGGTGTGTTTTTCTGTTCTTTTACTTACATTTGCACCCCTCTTCGGAGGAGCTTAAACCGCTAGAATAACACTGATACACAGCACAGATGGTACCTGAAGCTAAAATTTTTGCCGGTAGACACACGATACACCTTGCAGCTCAAATTGCAAAGCAGTATGGTGTACCTATGGGCAATGTGAAGATCACAGAGTTTAGCGACGGTGAAATTTGTCCTTCATTCGAAGAAACTGTGCGCGGAACGCGTGTATTTCTAATACAAAGTACCAACCCCCCTGCAGAAAACTTAATGGAATTATTGTTGTTGTGCGATGCTGCAAAGCGAGCATCCGCAAAACACATTACTGCAGTAATACCTTACTTTGGATTAGCGCGTCAAGACCGTAAGGATAAACCAAGAGTCCCGATAGGCGCAAAACTGGCAGCTAAAATGCTGATGGCAGCAGGTGCGACGCGCGTCATGACTATGGACTTGCACGCTGATCAGATTCAAGGATTTTTTGAAGTACCTGTTGATCATTTGTTCAGCTCTGCAATGTTCATTAAAGACATTGAAAAAATGCAGCTTGGTGATTTATGTATCGCCTCTCCTGATATGGGTGGTGCTAAACGTGCACATGCCTATGGTCGTAAGCTAGAAGCTGAAGTAGTGATTTGCTACAAACAACGAAAGAAAGCGAATGTCATTGATAAAATGACTGTAATCGGCGAAGTCGAAGGCAAGAACGTTATACTTGTTGATGACATGGTCGATACCGGCGGTACCTTATGTAAGGCTGCTGAAATGTTAAAAGAAAAGGGCGCAAAGACCGTTCGTGCGTATTGTACACACGGCGTGTTAAGCGGTCCCGCGCATGAGCGCATTGCTCAAAGCGCATTGGAGGAATTGGTCATTACTGATACCATTCCCCAAACTAGTGAGAACCCAAAGATCCGTGTGATCTCCGTTGCTGAAATGTTCGCTCAGGTGATGAAAAATGTTCACCACCATGAGAGTATTTCAGGACACTTTATAATGTAATACCAGAATAAACTAGATCAGATGAAGTCTGTTGAAATTCAAGGAAACGAAAGAACCAACTTTGGTTCTAAATACGCTCAACTAGAGCGCAAAGCGGGCAACGTACCGTGTGTTATTTATGGTGGTGAAGCACCTATTCACTTCTCTGCACCTACCCTAGCTTTCAAAGGCTTGGTATATACTGCTGAGGCAAAAACTGCGAAAGTAACTGTAGGAGGTTCCACGGTTGAAGCTGTAATCCAAGATTTACAGTTCCACCCCGTAACCGATCAGTTGATGCACATTGACTTCATCCAGTTGGTTGAAGGCAAACCTGTGACAATTGATATTCCAGTTAAACTGCACGGTCAAGCTCGCGGTGTGTTGAACGGTGGTAAGTTGAAGTCTGTTCTTCGCAAGCTAAGTGTTCGCGCAGTACCAGCGAGTATACCAGAAAGCATCGACTTAGACGTAACCGACTTGCGTATTGGTAAGTCTATCCGTGTTAGCGATGTGACGCCTGAAGGATTTGAAATCCTAAATGCAACTACTGCAGTAATCGTTACCGTCAAGAAAGCGCGTGGTGCTGTCGACGATGAAGACGAAGAAGGTACGGAAGAAGGCGCTGAAGCTGCTACAGAAGAAGCTGCTGCAGAAGCTGCTGCAGAATAATTTTTACCTTTACGGGTATGAAGAAATTCCTCATTGTAGGCCTTGGGAATCCAGGTGCTGAATATGAAAATACCCGTCATAACATAGGTTATTTGACATTGGACGCCTTCGCGAAGGCGTCCAATGTCGTTTTTGAACCTGGGCGCTACGCGCTTACGGCGGAGGCAAAGATTAAGGGCCGTACATTCCGTTTGGTCAAGCCTACTACCTTCATGAATCTTAGCGGAAATGCGGTACGCTATTGGATGCAGGAGGAAAAGATTCCCCTAGAAAATATTTTAGTCATCGTTGATGATCTCGCACTTCCATTGGGTGCTATTCGTATACGAGAAAAAGGCTCTGACGCAGGGCATAACGGCTTGAAGGACATTCAAGAAAAATTGGGCCGTAACGATTACCCTCGACTTAAATTTGGCATCGGAAATGACTTCCCAAAAGGCCGCCAAGTCGACTACGTGCTCGGTGAATGGAACAAAGATGAAATGCTGGATCTGCCCGGTCTTATCGATCACAGCGTGAAGGCCATACAGAGTTTTGCTCTTGCCGGCGCTAAACTGACCATGACCCAATTCAATAAATCATGACCAAGGCACAGCGCATCTTAGCATTCTACCATGGGTTAGACTTTGACCGCGCTTACCTCGATGACGATTTAGATGTTCTCAATCCTTTTGAAGGTGCCAGTCCTGAGCAAGAGCGTTCCCTTGCCGATTTCTACAACAAGTTTTATAGCGACAGTAAACCGCGCAACCTCATCCTAGGCATTAACCCGGGAAGACTAGGCGCTGGAGCAACTGGCATCCCCTTCACAGATACAAAGCGCCTGCGTGAATGTGGCATTACTTTCGATGCCTTCAGTACGCACGAGCCCAGTTCTGTTTTTGTTTATGAAGCCATCAATGCCTTTGGTGGCCCGGCAAAATTTTATGCAGATTTCCTTATTGGCTCCGTATGTCCATTGGGCTTCACCGTGCGTAAGAATGGTAATTCGATCAACTTTAATTACTACGACCGTGCAAGTTTTGCGAAAGCGCTAGCTCCCTATTTATTAGCACAGATTCGCGCGCAAATTGAATTGGCAGGTAAAAATGAGCGCATCATCGTCTTTGGGACGGGTAAAAATCTAAAATTTCTTACCCAATTAAACAAGGAATTCAACTTCACACCATTGCTGGTAGCTCTAGAACATCCGCGGTATGTTATGCAGTACAAGTACCGTGAACGAGAGGCGTACATCGCCAAATACCTTGAAGCCTTTTCGCTGTAACGCTACCTCACAAACCGGTCATTCAGCTTCTGCCAAATGAAAAAGCCACCCCAAAACGGAGTGGCTTTCAAAGTTAAAATCGGCGTTATCTAGCGTGATTACATCATTCCCATGCCGCCGCCCATTCCTCCTGGAGGCATTGGTGGCTCTTCCTTTGGAATCTCAGTAATCGTTGCTTCTGTGGTCAGTAATAAGCCTGCAACAGATGCCGCGTTTTCCAGTGCAACTCGCGTTACTTTCGTTGGATCAATGACACCTGCGTCATACATGTTCTCATATATGTCGGTTTTCGCATTGAACCCAAAGTCGCCTTTGCCTTCTTTTACTTTAGCTACAACTACAGAACCTTCGAGACCTGCGTTATGCACGATCTGACGCAACGGCTCTTCGATGGCTTTTGCGATAATCTGAATACCTGTACTCTCATCGTCATTCTCACCTTTTAGGTGCTCTAAGACTGAGCTTACACGAACGAAAGCTACGCCGCCACCGGGAACAAACCCTTCTTCTACAGCAGCTTTTGTTGCTGCTAATGCATCATCAACACGGTCCTTCTTCTCCTTCATCTCTACTTCAGAAGCAGCACCAACGTAAAGCACAGCAACGCCACCTGCGAGCTTCGCTAAACGCTCTTGTAGTTTTTCGCGGTCGTAATCTGAGGTGGTGTTTTCGATTTGTGCTTTGATTTGGTTAACACGACTTGCAATTGCTTCGCTTTCACCAGCGCCATTAACGATGGTCGTATTGTCCTTGTCAATCGTCACTTTCTCGGCAGTACCCAACATATCTAGTGTAGCACCTTCAAGCGTCATACCGCGCTCTTCGCTCACGACCTGACCACCTGTTAGGATAGCGATATCTTCTAGCATTGCCTTGCGACGGTCGCCAAATCCTGGCGCCTTAACGGCTGCAATCTTGAGCGATCCACGAATGCGGTTCACCACCAATGTTGCCAACGCCTCACCGTCTACATCTTCAGCGATGATCAACAGCGGGCGACCACTTTGAGCTGCAGGCTCAAGAATCGGCAATAACTCCTTCATAGAGCTCACCTTCTTGTCGTAAATTAAGATGTACGGGTTCTCTAACTCCGCGACCATCTTCTCAGTATTGGTTGTGAAGTATGGGCTTAAGTAACCGCGGTCAAACTGCATTCCTTCTACAACATCCACATACGTTTCTGTTCCCTTTGCCTCTTCTACGGTAATTACGCCTTCGTTCTTCACTTTGGCCATCGCCTCAGCGATCAATTTACCTATGGTACTGTCGTTGTTTGAAGAGATCGACGCTACTTGCTCAATCTTACTGTTATCATCACCAACTTCTTGGCTCAATGACTTCAACTCAGCTACTAAAGCAGTAACCGCTTTATCGATACCGCGTTTCAAATCCATTGGATTTGCGCCAGCTGCAACGTTTTTCAAGCCATGGTGGTAGATCGCTTGGGCCAAAACGGTGGCAGTAGTCGTTCCGTCTCCTGCAATATCTGCAGTTCTAGAAGCGACTTCTTTTACCATCTGTGCACCTAAGTTTTGCAACCGGTCTTCCAATTCAATTTCTTTCGCTACCGTTACGCCGTCTTTAGTTACATGCGGGGCACCGAATGATTTTTCAATAATTACGTTACGGCCTTTAGGACCCAAGGTCACTTTTACCGCATCCGCTAATGCATCAACTCCAGCTTTGAGACTGTTTCTTGCTTCAACGTCAAATGATATTTGCTTTGCCATGATTTATGGTTTTTTACGTTTGATTAAACTATTGCCATGATGTCCGCCTCACGCATAATGAGGTAATCACCACTTTCGTACTTGAACTCTGTACCGCTGTACTTTCCATACAATACGACGTCTCCAACACTAACCGACATGGGCTCGTCTTTTTTACCGGGTCCAACGGCTACTACAATGCCTTTTTGAGGCTTCTCTTGCGCTGTATCTGGAATAATGATCCCTGATGCTGTCTTAGTTTCAGCCGCTGCAGGTTCAATTATTACTCTGTCAGCTAATGGACGAATGTTTAAATCTGCCATGATTTATGTTTTTAGTTAAAGTTACTACCCTTATACAAGGAATTTTATGCCAAAGCATTTTCAGTGTCAGAGTGTCATCGCGCGGCGACTGCCGCGAGAAATTTTGGCACCAAAAAACAAAAAACCCGCGCAGCGGAGCTGCGCGGGCTATACTCTATAGTCAAATTGACGTATTACTCAACGCTCTCTGGCATTCCTTCTACAGGAGCATCGCCAGTAGGTGCAACTTCACTAGCTGGGATCTGCTGTTGGAAGGGCATAGCGTCTTGCACTTGCTCATTGATCAATGTATCTTCTAGTACAACATCACTATCCGTTGAAACGAGGTTCATTCCGATCACTAACACGAACAAACCAATAACTAAAGCCCAAGTTGCTTTGTCTAAAAAGTCTGTTGTCTTTTTAACGCCGCCCAACATCTGTGGGCTGTCACCACCAAAAGCAGAGCTCAAGCCGCCGCCTTTCGGATTTTGAACGAGAATCACCAAAACGAGTAGGATCGATACTACTACGATCAAAATGGAGAATAATGCTATCATGAGTTTTTTTCTTTCTTAATTGCTCTAATTCGGTCGGCAAAGAAACTACTTTTTTCCGGGTATTTCAAACTTAGTACCTCGTAGGATTTAATTGCTTTCTCAAAAAGGCCTTGCTTCAGGTAAATCTCTGCCAATGTTTCGGTTACGAAGCGACCTTGACCATCTGCTTCTAGACTAAAAACATTGATTTTTCCATCGCGTTTGTTGCCTTCAAATTTGGGCAACTCCCGAATAATTTTTTTTATGTCTGACCCAGCAGCATCAGCCTTTTGTTTGTCCACAGCGGGCGCAGGCGCTACACGAGTCTCTGCATTCAACCACTGTAAGAAAGAGGCTTTTTCACTGAACGGCATCTCACGCACTTCAGGTGCTTCCCATGCCGGTTCTTGCTTTGATCCGTCTTTCGTTTTTTCTATGACCCCCTCTGGAACTGTATCCAAATTGGTCTCCAATTCAAACGAAGGAATATCAGGTACCTCAGCAACTGCTGCCTTTTTTTCCTGGCTTTTCCCTTTTTTTGGCGTCGCAGCGTTTTCCGTCACCGCACGCGTTTCAATGGGCTCTTTCTTAGCTTCAGCTTTCTTTTCAGGAACAACTTCTGGCGCAACCGGCTTTTCCTTCACTGGCTTCTCCAGTTCAACGCTTGTAGCTGAAGGTGACTTCTCCCCGCGCAAGGCGCGTGACCGTAAGATAGCATTGCGCACGGACTCTGATAAGTGCGAAAGATCTTCAGAAACGGCGGTAGCCTTCTTAGGCTTGGCTGGTGCTGTGACCCCTACTTTGCTCGATGCTGCCGCCTTCTTATCTGCTGTTTCAGGTGCATCAGGCGTTGCTGATTTCTTTGGCTTTGCAGAAGCCGGATCAGCTGGCTTAGGCTGAGCTGGTTTTTTAACCGCAACCTCAGCGGAAGCGTCGGTCGAAATTTTCTCTTTGGTTTCTGATACCGCAACCGCCTCCAGATGACTTTCGTAATAGGCTTTTAATGCCTCCCTATTGGGTGTTGCGATCGCAGTACGTTTGACTTGCGCTGGTAGTAAATAACTCTCTTGTTGCTGCAACGCTTTCATGTAAAGCGCATGCAATGGCGCTGCGTAAGGAAAATCGGACACCGCTTGTTTGAGCATAGCAAGCTCCGTCGCATTTAAGCGCTCCGGGTGGGCGTACAGTTCTTCGATTTTCTTAGCGTTCATTTACCAATTGGCGATAGCCCGGTTTAATATGTCTTCGGTCAATTCTTTCATGATTTCAGCCGCCAATTCTCTTTCAATATCGGAAAAATTCAAATCCGCATCGTAGTCTCTAGACCGACTAAAACGTTGCTCAAAACTACTTTCTTCCGCGATGCTATTCTCAAAGGAAACCTTAACGGCGATGGTAAAACGCATCTGAGCAACCTCACTAGGGCCGCGCGCGGCTTGCGGACGAAGACTGTAATCTGTAATGGCGCCTGAAAATTCCAAATCTGCTGGCCCATCAACCAAACGCAACGAAGTTTGCTGAACAAAAATATCTTTCAACGATTCGGTAAAAATCTGAGACATCTCGGGATTCACAATCGCTGCTGTATTATCAAAAAAATCGATGTTTAGCGTCTTCGCCTCCCCCACATTCCCTCCGGTAAAGCTATAGCCACCCTTGCACCCGGAAAGGATGATAAAAAGCAGCATTACGATGGGGAAACGAAGTGTGCGCATTATTCGAGGTTGTATTGTTTGATCTTACGGTACAAGGTACGTTCGGAAATTCCCAATTCTTTTGCCGCAGCTTTGCGTTTTCCTTGGGTCTTGTCCAATGCCTTTTTAATCAGTTCAATTTCTTTATCCACCAAACTAAGGTTTTCAATTTCGATGGTGTGCTCATCGTCCTCAAACGAATCGTATTCATCCGGGTTTACAAAGGAAACGTCGTTAGACTCCGTTCCGGTATAAGGCTTAACTGAAGAGCGTTCCGCAAATTCAGTACCAATTTGGGGGAACTCGCGTTGCACACCTTCATAAAACCCTTCACCGCTTTGAACAGCTTTCTTTAAGGCATTTAATTCCGAACGCATCTCAAACAAGAGTTTGTAAAGCGCTTCACGTTCCTTTGCAAAGTCCGCATTACTTACCCCGTCGCTAATGCGTGAATTGGCCAGTGCAGGGAGATTCGGCGCATCTACCTCTGGTAAATACGCTTTAAGCACGTCTTTGCCCACCATACGCGTCGTTTCAATCACACTCATCTGCTCGGCAAGATTGCGCAATTGACGAATGTTTCCAGGCCAGCGGTAATGCTCGAGCAAACGCACCGCCTCATCATCTAAACGCAATGGAGGCAGGTGGTATTTATTGGCAAAATCTGCCGCGAATTTTCGGAACAATAAATGAATATCCGAAGGACGCTCGCGCAATGGCGGCAAATGAATTTCTACAGTGTTTAATCGGTAAAATAAATCCTCACGGAATTTATGGTTCTTGATGGCATTGAGCATACCCACATTGGTGGCGCCCACGACGCGTACGTCAATCTTGTTGGCACGGGACGCACCTACGCGAATAAATTCACCCGTTTCCAAAACGCGCAAAAGACGCACCTGGGATGGCATAGGCAACTCACCCACCTCATCCAAAAAGATAGTACCCGCATCGGCCTCTTCAAAATATCCTTTTCGTGCACCTGTAGCCCCTGTGAAGGCACCTTTCTCGTGGCCAAACAGTTCTGAATCGATCGTTCCTTCAGGTATCGCACCGCAGTTAACGGCGATGTACGGGTTGTGTTTTCTATGACTCAGTGCATGAATAATCTTCGGAATGCTTTCTTTACCCACACCACTCTCACCAGTGACAAGAACACTGATATCAGTCGGCGCAACTTGGACGGCCTTCTCTAAAGCGCGATCCAGCAATGGACTCACCCCAATAATTCCGAAACGTTGTTTTATGCTCTTGATATCTGACATTGGTCCAATCAATTTATGCCTTTGGGCCCTCTACCACTGTTCCCAATAAGGTGGCAGTAGTACAGCTTTCAATCTTAACGTGTACAAAGTCGCCTGGTTTAAAATCATGTCGATCAAAAACAACCACGCTGTTGGTATCGGTGCGGCCGAACAATTGTTCTTCACTCTTCTTCGAGGTTCCTTCCACCAAAACTTCATAAGTCTTACCGATCATTTGCTCGTGACGGTACAAACTGTGCTTGCTTTGTAATTGGATTATTTCTGTCAAGCGACGCTTCTTTTCTACTTCAGGGATATCGTCTTCCAATTTTCTCGCCGCATAGGTGTTGGGACGCTCGCTGTAGAAGAACATGTAACCAAAATCATACTTCACATAGTCCATCAAGCTCAAAGTCTCCTGATGATCCTCCTCCGTTTCGGTTGGGAATCCTGAAATCATATCATGACTGATCGCGCAGCCCGGGATGATACGATGTATACGGTCGATGAGGGCCATATATTCTTCACGGTTGTGTCCGCGGTTCATTAATTCTAGGATGCGCGACGACCCAGACTGTACTGGTAAATGAATGTAATTACAAATGTTTTTGTATTTCGCAATGGTCTCTAGCACGTCATCACGCATATCCTGCGGGTTTGACGTGGAGAAGCGAATTCGCATGTGTGGAACGGCTTCTGCAACCATGGACATCAGATCAGCGAAATGAACGGCGCTTGCCTTAGCCAGGTCAGATGCCTTCTCGTAATCTTTTTTCAAACCGCCACCGTACCATAGATAACTGTCGACGTTTTGGCCCAGCAGGGTGATTTCCTTGTACCCGCGTTTTGATAAATCCAATACTTCGTCTACAATAGTCTGTGGGTTACGTGATCGCTCGCGGCCTCTAGTAAAAGGAACCACACAAAACGTACACATATTATCACAACCGCGTGTTATAGAAACAAAGGCACTCACACCATTACCACCCAAACGAACCGGTTCGATGTCGTCGTAAGTCTCTTCCTTGCTCAGAATAACATTCACGGCTTTTCTTCCTCCGTCCAATTCTTGCAAAAGGTTAGGTAAATCGCGATACGCATCAGGACCTACCACAAGATCAACCAATTTTTCCTCTTCCAGAAGTTTGCCTTTTACCCGCTCTGCCATACAACCAAGCACCCCGATTTTCATATCAGGGTTCTTTTTCTTGTGGTTGTTAAAATGGTTGAGTCGGTTGCGAACGGTTTGCTCCGCTTTATCCCGGATGGAACATGTATTCAGTAACACCAAATCCGCTTCTTCAGAATTTTGCGTGGTGGTGTAGCCTTCCTTTCCTAGGACTGAGGCAACAATCTCACTGTCTGAAAAATTCATTTGGCAACCGTACGACTCTATATAGAGCTTCTTTGTGCCCGTCGGGTTTTTAGTCTCTAAGACCGTACCGTCGTGTTCGTGTGGGTTCTTATCGCCCTCGGCATAGAGACCCCTTCCGCTTGCGCGCTTTGTTTTTGCTTCCATAATTATAACCGCTCAAAACTTTACTTTCTTTTGCGTAGGGACAAAGATACAAGCAATGCTGACAATTTGTCCGATTTTAAAAAATCTATTACGTAGTAATACCGAAGGCCAGAAAACAACTCCTTTATAAGTGGGCTTGAAAGTTGCCGATTTTTAGCCTTTACTTTGCGGCAATAATTAAAATGCACCCCGCATCCTATGGCAAAGAATCTCGTAATCGTTGAGTCACCTGCAAAGGCAAAGACCATCCAGAAGTACCTAGGCGCCGATTTCCAAGTACTGTCCTCTTATGGACACATTCGCGATTTGTGCGACAAAGGAATGGCTATTGACATCGAAAACAACTTCCAACCGGAATACTGCGTTTCGAAAGACAAGACTTCTTTGGTTAAAGAACTAAAAGCTGCAGCGAAAAAAGTCGACAAGGTTTGGCTGGCTTCGGATGAGGATCGTGAGGGAGAAGCCATTGCTTGGCACCTTTACGAGAGCTTAGGGCTAAAAGACGAGAATACCGAACGTATTGTTTTTAACGAGATTACGAAAACCGCCATCCTACGTGCGGTAGAAAACCCACGCAAAATCAATAAGGAATTGGTTGATGCACAACAAGCGCGTCGTGTTCTTGACCGACTCGTGGGTTATGAACTAAGTCCCGTGCTTTGGAAAAGCATCCAGCGCGGCTTAAGCGCCGGGCGCGTTCAGAGTGTGGCCGTACGTTTAATCGTTGAAAAAGAAAGAGAAATAGAAGGCCACGAGGTGACCTCAAGCTATAAAGTCAGCGGTATTTTCAGTGATGGAAAAATCAGCTTCAAGGCAGATGTAAGTACCAATTTTAAGACGCAAGAAGAAGCAAAGTCTTTCCTCGAAGGATGTGTTGGCGCTACGTACGAGGTAGAAAGTGTTGAAATGCGCCCAGGAAAGCGCAGTCCAGCGGCACCTTTTACTACGTCTACATTGCAACAAGAGGCCAGCAGAAAATTGGGCTACAGCGTGAGTCAAACCATGACCCTTGCACAGCGTTTATATGAGGCAGGGCACATCACTTACATGAGAACTGACAGCTTCAATTTGAGCAACGACGCCATCGCAGGCATTGCCGCTCAAGTAGAGCACAGCTATGGCAGTGAATACCACCAAGTGCGTAAATTCACTACAAAGAATAAAGGCGCGCAGGAAGCGCACGAAGCCATTCGTCCAACCAATTTTGCGAAAAACATTGCTGGAGGTGACGACCGCCAAAAGAAGCTGTACGACCTCATCTACAAGCGTACTATTGCCTCTCAAATGGCCGATGCGAAACTAGAAAACACCACCATCAAGTTGTTCAATCAAGGACATCCAGATGCCCAGCGTTTTACGGCGCGTGGACAGGTGATAAAGTTTGACGGTTTCATCCGGGTTTACCAAGAAGGAACGGATGATGAAAGTACTGATGAGTTGGACGGTCAATTACCAGCAGTAAATGAAGGAAGCACCTTAACTTCTCAGGAAATAACAGCTACGGAACGCTTTACCAAGCACACCCCGCGTTACACTGAGGCTTCGCTGGTGAAAAAATTGGAGGAATTAGGGATTGGCCGACCGTCGACCTATGCCCCAACCATTTCTACCATTCAAAAACGCAATTATGTCCTCAAGGACAGTCTCGAAGGCAACCAGCGCGATTACCATGTGTTAAGCGCAACGGCTGCTGGCGTATCTGCTCGTGTAGATACGGAAACGTATGGTGCAGACAAGAATAAATTGTTCCCAACAGACATTGGTAGAGTAGTAACGGACTTTTTGATCGAACACTACGGCTTGATCATGGACTACCAGTTCACGGCAAAGGCAGAAGCCAACTTTGATACGGTAGCCGCAGGGGAAATTGGCTGGCAAGACAGCATCAAAGAGTTCTATGGTGAATTCCACCCACTCATCGAAAATGCACCTGAGAATGCCCGCGCAAGTCGTGTTCTAGGGGAAGAGCCGGGTACCGGTGAACCGGTTTACGTAAAGCTCGCCCGCTATGGATTCGTTTTCCAATTCGGCGATGGCGATGAAGAAACCAAACCGCGCTTCAAAAAACTCCCTCCGGGGGTTGGTTTTTATGATGCAACGCTAGAAATGGCGCTGCGTAAAGAAGTGCTTCCACGCACCGTGGGCGATTATAAAGAGCTCGAAGTAAAAGCAAACGTTGGACGCTATGGTCCGTACGTCATGTGGAATAAGAAATTCTATAGCCTCACTGATGATGCACCAGAAACGGTAAGTCTTGAAAAAGCCATTGCGGTAATTGAAGAAAAAGAGGCCGGTGCAGCGAACAACACCATTGCTGAATTTACTGAAGAGCCCTTAATCCAAGTTCTCAAAGGACGTTACGGGCCTTACATAAAATCTGGCGGCAAGAATTTTAAAATTCCAAAAGACACCGATCCTGAAACATTGGACCGTGCCGCTTGTGAAGAACTTATCAAAGCAGGCCCCACAAAGCGTCGGGCAAAGCGCAAATAAGGTTCTAAATTGGTCGGGTAAATGATTTGCCCGTGGAACATCTCAGCCCTGTCCCTGAAAGTGTTATCGATGCACTTCCCGTATTAGACGCCAATCAATTGGGACGAAGTATTCGTCGCCACACTGAAATGGAAGGTCTCCCCGATCTCGACGGCATCAAAGTCGCGATCATTGGGGTACAAGAAGATCGTAGAGCCTACCGCAACGTAGGTTGTGACGGCGCGGCGGATACTATTCGCCCCTACCTCTACCAGCTGTACAAGGGGAAATGGGACTTTGGCATTGCCGATCTCGGTAACCTCTACAAGGGTGAACGTCATACGGATACCTTGCTTTTATTGAAGGAGATCGCTCAGGAAATGCTCCAGCGTCAGATCGTCTTGATCACTATAGGTGGTTCTCAGGAACTTACGTACGCGAATTATCGTGGCTACGACTCCTTGGAGCAGACTGTAAATATCGTCAGTGTTGATGCGCGACTTGATGTAGGCTCGGAAGGTCGAGACCTGGACCACCAGAGTTATGTCTCTCACCTCGTCCTTCAAGAACCTCATAACCTATACAATTTCACTAACCTTGGCTACCAGACGTATTTCAATAGCCCGGAAGAGATTGCGCTCATCGACAAACTTTTTTTCGAGGCGGTCCGATTAGGACACATCCAAAATCAAATCTCCCGAACCGAACCGTTTTTGCGCGACGCAGACCTTGTAAGTATCGATCTAAGCGCGGTTCGCCAGAGCTATAACCCAGGGACTTTCTATACTTCACCTCACGGTTTAAGCGGTGAGGATTTATGCGCCATCACACGATATGCAGGAATGAGCGATCGTCTCACTCAATTAGGACTTTTCGAATACAATCCGCGCCTGGACCGCAATGGACAGAGTGCTCACCTCTGCGCCCACGCGTTATGGTACTTTTTCGAAGGCGTTTCTCTGCGCTTCGGCGATTTCCCCATCGGATCCCGGGCCAATTATGAAAAATATACCGTTCTCGTCGATGCTGAGGATGAGGTTCAATTCTACAAAAGTCCTGCAAGCGGCCGGTGGTGGATAGAAATTCCAAAAGGCGGACCGGATTCGATTCGCACTACCCTAGCACCTTGTGACTATGAAGATTACACCGAGGCTTTGAACGGCAAAATACCTGCACGGTGGTGGAAAGCGCAGCAAAAAGCGTGATAACTAACCCGTAAAAGTGTTGTTCACACCGGAATTTTTCTATCTTTAGCGGCAACACAAAACATGTTTGCGCAAGACCACATGAAAAAAACCCTCATCGCCCTGTTTGCAATAGTCTGCAGCTCAGCCCTTTGGGCGCAGCAAGACGTGCAGTTTACGCAGTTTGCAAACAACAAAATCTTCTACAATCCAGGAGTTACTGGTGCTGGAGATGCCATTTGCCTTTCCGCCGCACACCGCTCTCAGTGGGTTGGCTTTGATAATGCCCCAACCACTCAGAACTTTTCTTCTAATATTCCTTTGAATTTCTTGCACGGTGGTTTAGCACTGAATTTCACGAACGACATGATTGGCTATTTTCAAGACATCACCGTTGGTGTGGGTTATGGGTACCAAATGGACCTTGCCGGAGGAACTTTAGGCTTAGGAATCCGCGCCGACTTCAGAAACAAAAACATAACGTCCGGCGTATGGGCACCTCCTCAAACCATGAACGACCCTTCGCTTGTTGCCCTAGGCAGCAGCTCAATGGCCACAGATTTGTCATTTGGTGCCTATTACCAGCAAGAAAGTTGGTATGCAGGTTTAAGCAGCACACGTTTACTTGAGACTAAAGATATACTGAATGCCACTGGAGGAAGTGCCAACGCACAAATACGCGGCCAACGCCACTATTACTTTATGGGAGGCTACAATCTTGACTTAGAAAACGGTATTGTTCTGCAGCCTGCAGCTATGGTAAAAACAGATCTTGTTACTACTCAACTAGACATAAACGCAGCCGCTACATACAATAATCAGATTTGGGGAGGCGTTACTTATCGTGTATACGATGCCCTAGCAGTTATGGCTGGTTATCAAATCACAAAAGATTTACGTGCAACCTATTCATATGATCTTACCACATCATCGCTTGCAAACTCAAGCAGCGGCTCACATGAGATCATGATGAGTTACTGTTTTACAATAGAAATACCGCCTAAAGAAAAAGGTAGTTACAGAAACCCTATATTTTTGTAATATAGCGGCTGGCTTAAAAAAAGAATAAAGTAGAAATACATAGATTATGAAAAAGTTCCTCTTAGGGATGGCGTCAATCGCACTTCTCGCCTCATGTGGCGGTAGTGATCACGGCGAATTGGTCGGTGTTCAAGACCGTCCTACCTGGTACCCTAGCGAACCCTATGGCATGGTGTACATACCGCAAGGATCATTCACAATGGGCAACCACGACGAAGACGTTCCTTATTCGTACACTGCTCCTGCGAAGGTGGTTAGTGTGCCGTCTTTCTACATGGACCAAACTGAGGTCACGAATAACGAATACCGTCAGTTCGTGCGTTGGGTACGTGATTCAATCTCACGCACACGTCTCGCAGAAGGCTTGGTTGAAGACTTTGAATACATAGACTTAGCAGAAATGGAAGATCCAACGTTTTTCCAAGAATACGTAGCGCTAAACTATCCAGATAGCATGATGCGTCGATTGGATTGGGATCCTTACCTCGAGTGGGATAAAGACCGTTACCCTTCTGCAGAATATACTGAGGTCATCGAAAGCATGTACCTCGCTCCAGAAGAGCAGTGGTTGGGCTACCGTCATCTAGATACACGCCAGTTGAATTACACCTACTTCTGGATCAACAAGCAAAAAGCTGCAAGCAAAATCAACCGTGTTGAATTTGATTACAAAGACCAAGACGGTGACGGAGAACTATTCGGCTACCGAGATTATATTAAAGATACTCAAGCAGAGAGTGATCGTGCATCTTTCTTTGAAAAGGAAACCATTAACGTTTACCCAGATACTTTGGTTTGGATTCACGACTTCACCTACAGCTTCAACGAGCCAATGCACGATAAGTATTTCTGGCACCCAGCTTATGACGAATATCCTGTAGTGGGTGTAAGCTGGAGACAAGCACGCGCTTTTGCCAACTGGAGAAGCAAGTACCGTAGAGATTATCTCAAGCGTGCAGGTGAACTCATCGAACACGATTTCCGCCTTCCTACAGAAGCAGAATGGGAATATGCCGCACGCGGAGGTGAAGAATTGACCACATTCCCATGGGGTGGTCCTTACGCTACTAACAGCGCTGGTTGTTACCTCGCTAACTTTAAACCTAATCGTGGTAACTTGACTGCAGATGGTGGATTCTATCCAGTTAAAACGACTGCCTATTCACCTAACAATTATAATCTATACTGCATGTCAGGTAACGTTAGTGAATGGACTTCTACAGCCTTCGACGTTCAGTCGTACGCTTTCGCGAGTGATGTTGCTCCTGAATTGCAGTACAACGCTTTTGACGATGAAAACGAAACAATGAAGCGTAAAGTTATTCGCGGCGGTTCATGGAAAGATGTAGCGTATTTCATGCAGCTCGGCGCAAGAGATTACGAATACCAGGATACTGCCAAAAGCTACATCGGTTTCCGTACCGTTCAAAGCTTTATCGGGCGTGACCTCAAAGACTTTTAATACAACCCTATCACTAATATATTCACAACAACAACTTTTGAATTATGGCACTAATTGATGTAAACGGTAAGAGATTTAAGAACTTTATGGCAAAATTGTACGGTATTGGTGCAGCTGTCGTAATTCTAGGAGCACTTTTTAAGATTATGCACTGGGAAGGTGCCAACTACATGCTTGTTCTTGGTCTTGGAACAGAAGCAGTTATTTTCTTCTTCTCAGCCTTTGAGAAGCCAGCCACTGAGTACGATTGGTCATTAGTCTATCCTGAACTAGCCACTAGCGAAGGTGCTGAGCGTTCGTTGAGCGTTGTAGATCAATTGGATACTGCGTTACAAGACGGTGGTATCGATTCTGCGTTGATAGAACGTCTCGGAGAAGGCATGCGTTCATTAAGCGAGACGGCAGGCTCATTATCGGGCACTGTTGACGCCGCTGGTGCTACAGCAGCGTATAGCGAGCAATTGAACAATGCTGCATCGAACATGGAAAACTTGAACGCTTTGTATGCAGTACAGCTTGAGAATACTACGGCTCAAGTTGAGCGTCAAAACGACGTAATGGAGAAATTAGGCGGTGCTTCAGCAAACGCAGAGGGCCTTGCATCTCAAATTCAAAACTTGAAAGGCAACCTCGAAACCTTAAATAGCGTATACGGTGGAATGCTCACCGCTATGGGTAAATAATTGGGTAATTCACAACCACTATCCTATTAAATAACCCTAAACAAACAGAATAACATGGCAGGAGGAAATTTATCACCACGTCAGAAAATGATCAACATGATGTACCTCGTGTTGACCGCACTTTTGGCCCTCAACGTTTCGCGTGAGGTCATGGATGCGTTCTATGAGGTAATGATTGGTCAAGAAGCATCCATTGAAACTGTAGAAGATCAGAACGCTTCTTTGTACGCAGCTTTCAAAAGAGCAGCGGACGAAAACGAAGTTAAAGCCGGACCTTGGCGAGATAAGGCACTAGCAGTAAAAGCTAAGTCAGACAATCTATATAATTCTATTGAAACTATGAAAGCTGAGCTCATAGAGCGCGGTGGTGGTGAAGATGAAGAGGTACCTGGTAAGCCTAAAAAAATGGATGACCGCGAAGCCGCAGCCACCTACTTTCTAGTAGAGAAGCGTGGGAGCGAGTTAAAAGCTGATATGGCAGATTTCAGAGATTTCTTAATATCAGAAGCTGAAGATAATCAATCATTGGTTTCTGCGCTCAAGAATTCGTTTGATCTGAGCGACCGCATGAAAGATGGTGCTGCAGAGAGCTGGGAGGAATATAAATTTGAGCAGTACCCCCTTATTTCGGTAATGACCTTCCTTACCAGTATGCAAAGCGATATTCGTACCGCTGAAGCAAACGTTATTGGTTTCTTACATGAAAACATTAATGCTACGGATATCAAAGTCACAGGTGTGCGTGCCGTAGTAATGCCTAAGTCTAAATTCGTTACTCAAGGTGATGAATATGAAGCGGAAATTTTCCTTGCAGCCTTTGATGATACAAAAGATCCAGAATTCGTGATAAATGGTGAACCCGTCGATCCAGAGAACGTGAGTGGCGGTGTTGCTACTATCAAGTTCCCTGCCACCCGCACGGGAACCATCGAATGGAACGGTAAAATATTGTTAGAAGCTAACGGCGAAACGAAAGAATATGACATTTCTGAATCGTATAACGTAGCCCCTCCTAGTGTCGTTATCTCTCCAACCAAAATGAACGTTCTTTACCGTGGTGTAGATAACCCACTGGAAATTTCTGTTCCTGGCGTTGATCCGGCCAATATAGTAGTGAACGGTCAAGGTGTCAAAAAATCTGGTCAGAATTACACTGCTGATGTCACTAGAAACTCTGGCGGTACTATGCAAATATCCGTCGGTGTTCGTGACGCAGAAGGGAAAGTAAAGTCAATGGGGAAAAAAGAATTTCGTGTTAAAAATCTACCTGATGCCAACGGAACTATTCTAGGTTTTTCTGAGGGTGTTAGAAGCGGAAGCTTCATTAAAAACAATACGATAAATGCTGAATTTAAAGACTTTGATTTTGAGCTGGACCTCAAAGTTTTAAGCTTTGAAATTGTTATTCCTCCATATGCGCCTATTCCATGTAGAGGCAATAGACTTACAAGTGATGCTAAATCGGCGCTAGATAAAGCTAAACCAGGTGTTTCAGTAGTGATTAGAAACATCAAGGCTACGACTGGTAAGGGTTTAAAACCTAAGGTCAATTCTATGATATTTGATTTGAACTAATTATGACTAATTTCAAACTCTTTTTATGCGCGCTCAGCTTCTTCGCCTTTTCAGGAGGAACTCTGCACGCGCAAGTACTTGACCCCTCAGACGATGGTATCATTCCTGAGGCGACTAAGCACTTCAAAAATAACCGCGTAGTTCCCTATCCTCATTTGCGCCAAGACGACATGCTTTGGTCGGAGCGTCACTGGGAAAGAATAGATTTACGTGAAAAGATCAATCTTTCATTGTACTATCCTATCAAGCCAATGCCGGATCGTAAAGCTTTGTGGAATGTACTCTTAGATGGAATTCTAGTTGAGAATACAATCACTGAAATATTCCGTGATGACCGCTTTGAACTTCCTTTAACTGTGGAGGAAGTAAGAAAGCAAATCGAGCAGTATGATAGTATACCGGATCCAAATGATCCATTTGGACCTCCTGCGTACATTGATACAATAACCATCAAAGCCAACAGTGTTATTGCTTACCATCTGAAAAGTGATTGGTACTTCGATAAACAACGAGGTGAGCTTAAGAATAGAATTATAGGAATTTCCCCAGAAGTAAGAGATCCTAGAAATCCTTCTTTGACGTACAATCCATTTTGGATTTGGTTCCCTGACGCACGCTATGCTATGGCAACATCTGTGGCTTACAACGAAAAGAATAACAACCAGCGTCTGACCTTTGATCAGATTATGCATTTTCGCAAATTCAATGCTGTAATTACGAAAATGGATAATGTCTACGACCGTACTATCGCAGATTACAAGCGTAACAGTGCAATGAGTCAGCTACTTGAGGCTGCGGCTATTAAAGAGGATTTGAGAAATAAGGAGCACGACATGTGGACCTTCTAATCAAACCTAAGTACAAGCTAAACACAGAAACTCCTGCTACCTTTGTAGCGGGAGTTTTTATTTTATGAAATACGTAGACTATATCGTTGTTGGCGGTGGCATATCCGGTTCCGTGTTGACCTATACTTTAATGAAGTATGGTGCAAGTGTCCATGTTTTTGATTTACCTCAGGCGAATAAAAGTTCTATTGTCGCGTCTGGACTATGGAACCCAATCGTTTTAAAACGGATGAAGAAGGTTTGGAACGCGGATGCGATGATTGAGTCCCTGCAAGCTGTATATCCAGCTATGGAAAATTGGACCAATCAAAAGTTCTACGAACCGCTACCTATCCGACGAGTTTTCCATAATGCCGGCGAGCAAAATCAGTGGGTAGAGCATTCCGATCACCCCTCCTTCTCCCCCTATCTTAACGAGGCCATCTCTGACATACCGGAATACATCATCGCTGCACACGGCTCCGGATTAATGCAGCAGACCGGTCGAGTACATGTTTCTAAAATGCTTGATGCAGTAAGAGCGAAATTAAAACAAGGAGAGCATTTCAGTGAAGAGGAATTTGATTGGGATAGATTAGAAGCCCATGGCGATGGTGTGAAATATGGCGCACTGGGGGCCCATGCGATCATTTCTTGCGAGGGGGCCCAATCAGCATTAGGCGAAAGCAAATTAGATGTTACCGGATTTTCAGCGGTCAAAGGAGAAGTCATTAAAGTTGAACTAGCGCATGATCTAGGCAAAGAGTGCATTCATCAAGGACACTTCATGATTGGTGAAGGTGGTAACCGAGCGCTTGTAGGCGCAACCTATGCTTGGGACGGATTCGAGGAAGGACCCTCGGCGCTGAAGCGCCAGGAACTTGAGGATCATGTTCAGAAAGTATGGGACGGTTCTTTTAAAACAATAGGTCATAAAGCGGGAATTAGACCAGCAGTTAAAGACCGCCGACCCCTTATTGGGCCGCATCCAAAAGAAAAAAATATTTGGGTCTTTAACGGTATGGGCAGTCGTGCCGTTTTGATGACACCGTATCTAGCACAGCATCTAGTAGAACATTTCATGTATGGATCACCACTACTCGAAGAATGTCTGCCAGCGCGTATGATGAAGTAGTTTACGCTTAGCCGCCCAAAGCTTTCGCTATTTCTTTAGTGCTGTTCTATTTGTTTTCCTTTAGTGTCTTTTTCCAATTTTCAATGGCCGTATTGTCGAAATGAACGAAAAGTGAGAGCCAAGTCGTGCGGGCAACTCTAAAAAGTAACGGTCCTAAGAGCATTAGTATAACGCCCAGCGCCGTAATGGTAGGCCACATGCTCCAACCCATCCAAAAGCTAAAGACGACGTATACAGCGACGAAGAGGGCCACTGTATAGCCGTAACTAACGTACATAGCACCGTAGTAGAAGTTCGGTTCGGGCTCGAAATTCTGGTTACACGCGCTGCAACGTTCATTGATTTCAGAAAAGCGCTTGAGGTTATAAGGATTGCTATTGGGGTAGATGTTGCCTTCCATACAGCGCGGACACTTGGATTTTGTGATGGCGTAAAGTTTGGTTCCTTTTAACATTTGGATTTATTCTGAAATGCAGGGCTAAATTAGGTGTTGTCGCGTGGTCATTTGATACTTTTGTCACAATGATTTTAGCACTCAACAAAGCATCTCTATTCTTCGGTGGCCGCGCCATATTCGATGAAATAAGTTTTCAAATAAATCCTGGGGACCGCATAGGTTTAGTGGGACGCAATGGCGCGGGGAAATCCACACTGCTTAAGCTTCTAGCCGGTGATTATTCACTCGACGGTGGCGCGATGAGTAAAGCCAAGGAAACTCGGATTGGGTTCTTGAGGCAAGACTTAAAAATGGACATGGACAAAAGCATCATGGACATTGCGCGCAGTGCATTCGACGAAATTTCTAGGATAAATGATCGGATTGAAGAGATCAATAAGGCCTTTGAAGTTCGGACCGACTATGAAAGTGATTCGTACAGTGCCTTGATCGACGAATTAAGTGAACTAAGTGAACGCTTTGGTTTACTAGGCGGCGATAGTTTGGATGCTGATATTGAATTAGTGCTGAAAGGGCTCGGTTTTGAGCCAGAAGTTTTTGATAATGCGCTACATACTTTTTCAGGCGGTTGGCGTATGCGGGCAGAATTGGCCCGTCTTCTGCTTCAAAAGCCCGACCTACTATTGCTTGATGAGCCCACAAACCACCTTGACATTGAGAGTATTATGTGGCTCGAACAGCACCTGAGTGAAAGCAGCCAAACCCTTTTGGTAGTGAGTCACGATAGAACGTTCCTAGATCACGTGACCAACCGAACGATTGAAGTGATGCTGGGGAAAATCTATGACTTTAACGCCCCTTATACACGCTATTTGACTTTGAGAGCGGACTTACGTGAGAAACAGTTGGCAACTGCCAAAAATCAAGAACGTGAGATAAAACAAACCGAAGAATTGATTGAACGATTCAGAGCAAAGGCAAGCAAAGCTTCATTTGCCCAAAGTTTAATCAAGAAATTGGATCGAATGGAACGCATAGAGGTCGATCAAGAAGATTCCTCTACCATGCATTTCCGGTTCTTACCCGCACCCAGAAGTGGTAAAGTTGTAGCCAAGGCAGAAGGTGTTGGTAAGACCTATGGGGATAAATTGGTGTTGAAAGGTGTCAATTTGGAAATTGAACGCGGCGATCGTGTGGCCTTTGTCGGGCAGAACGGACAGGGCAAGAGTACGCTTGTCAAAGCCCTATTGAAGGAGATTACTTCAGAGGGGACCTTAGAATTGGGTCACAATGTGATGGTCGGCTATTTTGCACAAGACCAGGCCGACGAGCTGGATGGAGATAAGACCGCACTCCAAACCATAGAGGATGCCTCCCCTGAAGAAATGAGGAAACATGCCCGCAGTATGCTAGGATCGTTTATGTTCCGCGGTGAGGATGTTGAGAAGAAAGTGAAAGTCCTCAGCGGTGGTGAACGAGGACGATTAGCGCTTTGCAAGCTGTTGCTTAAGCCCATCAACTTTTTGGTGATGGATGAGCCCACGAACCATTTGGATATGAACAGCAAAGATGTCTTGAAAAATAGTTTACAGAGTTTCGAAGGAACATTGCTTGTTGTGAGTCACGACCGCGATTTTTTGGAGGGTTTGGTCACAAAGACCATCGAATTCAGAGACCAAAACGTAAAAACACTGTTGGGCGGTATTGAATATTACCTCGAATACCGAAAAATGGAATCGATGCGCGAAGTCGAGGCAAAATCGGCCAAAGCGAAGAAGCAGAAAGAGAAGAAAAACGTTCCTGCAGAGGACGGACTTACGTACAACGAGCGAAAGCAATTTGAAAAGGAATTACGCAGTGAAACGCGTAACTTAGAAACCATAGAACAAACCATAGAAGAATTGGAGGAAATTATTGGGCGTTGGGACCTGCAGCTCGCAGATCCTGAGGCCTGTAAAGAGTTAATGGGAGATCCAGATTTTTATCCTCAATATGAACATAAAAAGGCTGCACTTTCAGCCAAAATGGAAGAATGGGAAGCATGCAACATCAAAAAAGAAGGTTTAGAGGAGCAATTGGGGCAATCCTAATCAGCAGTGTATTTAGTGGCCTGTGGGCGCAACCAAAATTGGTCGTACAAGTCGTCGTTGACCAAATGCGTGCAGAATATCTCATCCGCTTCAATGAGCAATTTGCGCGTGATGGAGGTTTTCGTATCCTCCTGGACAGCGGATTTAATTATGCAAATACCCACTACAATTTTATCCCCACCTATACAGGTCCAGGTCATGCCAGTATTTCGACAGGTACTACGCCGAAGTACCACGGGATTGTAGCGAACGATTGGTTAGACGGCCGTAGCAACTACGAAATGTATTGTGCGGAGGATACCACCGTTTCTCCGGTAGGAACCGTCGAGAGCAGCAGCAAGCGATCGCCTAAAAATCTTCGTGCTTTGACTTTTAGCGACGGAATTAAACTGCACACAAATAACCATGGGAAAAGCTTTGGCGTAAGTGTAAAAGACCGCGGTGCTATTTTTCCCGGAGGTCATTTTGCCGATGGTGCCTATTGGCTCGATGGCGGAATGCATTTCGTAACAAGTAGTTATTATACCGACGAGCTTCCTGGCTATGTAGATATATACAACAGCAAGGAGAACGCTATGGTCTTGATGAAGAGAGGATGGAAATTAGAGATGGCCACCCGCAAGTATACCAATAGTCTTGAAGACGAAAATCCCTATGAGCCCAAATACAACGAGGGGAGTTCAAGCTTCCCTTACAATCTCGAAGCCATGGTCCAATTAAAGGGGCTAAGCATGCTAAAAAACACCCCCATTGGAAATGAATTGGTTTTAGAAATGGCCGAACTTATTCTCAACGAAGAAGACCTAGGTCAAGACGAATACACCGATTTTTTGGGCGTAAGTTTTTCCTCTCCAGATTATGCCGGTCATACATGGGGGGTGCGATCCAGGGAAGTGCATGATATGTATTTGAAGCTAGATGCGCAACTGGGGCAATTCATTCGTACGCTGGATAAAAAAGTAGGTAAGGGGAATTACATTTTATACCTGACGGCAGACCACGGCGCTAGCGAGAACCCAAACCACCTTGCTGACGGTGGATACGGCGTTCGAAATTATGCCAATGCAGATGTGGTTACTCAACTCAACGATCGTATTGTCAATGAACTGGATGTTCAGGTAAATATGGAGAATGCCGTGGCCAAAATCATAAACCACCACATCTATTTGAACGATTGGGCGAAACCCTACACCTTGGAAATCGCAAAAATTACAGAGCAGATGGATCCTTTTGTCCACGTGTATACCGCAGATGAAATTCGTCGTCCAGGTTCGGAAGCACTTGCCTCGAAACTTCATGAAGGTTACCAAAGTCGCTTTGGAGGCGATCTTATTTTCCAACTGCAACCCAATAGCATTTTCTACGGCCCCTACGGCTCTACTCATGGCAGCGGCTACACTTACGATACCCATGTCCCCTTCCTTATGATGGGCTTTGGAGTAGAGGCAGGAACGTCGTTTCAAAAGGTGCACATTACGGATGTAGTAGACCGTGTTGCTGAACGCAGCGGACTTCCTTATGCACCCAATAGTTTTGTGGAATAGCTAGTGAGGATTGGGTAAGCGTGATTTTTTGGCTACATTGGAACAACAAAACACAAAACCACAATGAAAAAAATTCTACTCTTGGCCGTATTTGGCCTACTTCTCGCCTCTTGTGGCAATGCCTTTTGCGATTGTGATCTTCACGAAGATAACTACACTTGGGACGGCTTTGATTACCAACTAAACAGTTCTGCAATGACCGTTGAAGATACGTGTCTCGATGCAGGTATTGTGGACTCCACCCTAACCGGTGCAGGGACATACCTGAAAGTACTGCGCGTGGAATGCCCGTAAAAATAATTTGCAATTCATAAAAAAGCCCGTCACTTTCGCAACGGGCTCTCATATATAATGGTGTAGGTTTATTTCAAACCTTCTGTAATCATTTTATTGAATTCATCCAATCTTGGAAGAACTACGATACGAGTACGACGGTTCGCAGCGCGACCTTCACGTGTATCGTTAGATGCAACTGGAATATATTCACCGCGACCGGCAGCAGTCATGCGCTCTGCAGCAATACCGTGTTCGTTCTGAAGAATACGGACAATATTAGTTGCACGACGAACTGAAAGCTCCCAGTTGTCTTTTACACATTCCGATGCGATAGGATCAGTATCCGTGTGACCTTCAACCAAAATCTCTAGACCTGGCTTAGCGTTCATGATTTTAGCAACCTTGCCAAGAACATTCTTAGCGTCTTTGCTCACGTAATCTGAACCTGGACGGAACATCAACTTATCACTCAAATTAACATAAACCACTCCTTTTTCGACGCTGATTTGAACATCTTCATCGTTCATATCGCCTAAGGCTCCTTTCAACGAAGTAACCAAAGCGAATGTTACACTATCCTTGCGGTTCATTGCATCTTGAAGACGAGTAATAGACAATTCCTTTTCGTTGATGCTTTCAAGCGTTTTCTCCATGTTCTGAGCATTTGTTGCACTCATCGCGGTAAGATCACCCACTTGTTTTGCCAAGTTGTTCTTATCTGCCTTTAGTTCGGCCAACTGCTGCGCTTGAGCGTCCTTAGCTGCAAGTGCTGCGGCCAATTCCATTTTAGTATTACTCAATTTGTCAGCTGTAGTGTTCTGTAACGTCTCTAGCTCAACGTATTTTTGCTTGCTCACACAGCTTGTCAAAGACAAAGCGGCTGCCAAAGCCAATACAAATACCTTTTTCATTTTCTTTCTTTTGGTTTCCTCGCAAAAATAAGAACTTATATGAGCAAACAAGGCGTAAAACGCGGGAATTCATTAACTTCCATCAACAAAATTTAAAAAAGATGAAAAAAACCCTATTCACCGCAGTGTTGGCGCTGTTTTCAGTTATTGCCTTTGCACAAGAAAAGCCGCAAAACACTGAATCTAAGCACGTTTGTACAGAGCAATGCGATCACGGTGCCATGGCAAAGACCGAGAAAAAATCTTGCTGTTCGGAGAAAGCCGGCGACGCCAAGGCTTGTGCAGACAACAAAGAAACGGCCATGGTAGCAAAGAAATCCTGTTGCTCAGAAAAAACTGCGGCGAGTGCATCATGTGCAGACAAGCCTAAGCAAACTGCCGCTGCTGGCGAGAATAAAAGCTGCTGTAGCAAGCCTGCCGGAGCGGGAACCGAAAAATAATTGGATGTAATTCCATAAAAAAGGCGCCCAATGGGCGCCTTTTTTATTTGACCTTGCCCGCCAAATAATCGTCAATAAACGTTCGCAACGTCGTCTCCACGTCCAGGTTTTTTGCGATAATAGTCTTATCCGGTCCCAAGACTAACTTTTTAGGAGTAGTTGGTATATAATAATACCAGAGGAAATTCGGCCGTTCAAAGTCCGATTCGTACCCGTTGATCCAATCTAGATCGTTCTCCTGAATGTACTTTTTCCATCCTGTAAATTCATTCTCAAGCGTAAGTGCGACAATTTCAACGCCTTTGTCTTTGTATTCGTCGTAAAACTCTTTCAGACGCGGTGTTTCCTTTTTACAATGACCACAGGTACTATCCCAGAAATACAAAATGGTAATGGGACTCTGTACCTCCGATAATTTCATGCGTCCGTTGTCCTGTGTATCAAAGGCAAAATCTGGAGTAGGGTTTCCTATGAGTTCCGTAGAGAGTCCCTCAGCCTTCTCGCGGATTTTTGCCAAATCATTTTTCGAGACCCAGTCCACATAGCCATTAACATAAAATTGGTTGACCAACCAAACAAACACCTCATCTTCACCCATAAACTTCGAGGTCTCATAGTGATACGTCGCCGAACTGATAAGTACTTTTCTGATCTGTTCATTCATGGGCGTTGAGAAAAGCTTTTCCAAATGGTATATAACGGTATCCGGGTTGTGTCCCAATACTTGGTCGAAATAGAGCGTTCTATTTTTCTCGAAGAAGGGGTTGATAAAGGTGTTTGCTGAATTCAAATTAGTGTAGTCCCAAAAATGACTGCGCAGCCAGTACACGTTGGTATCTGGATTTAAAGGGATCAATTGAGGCATTAGAAATTCGCGCAATGCATCATCCTTAATACCTAATAAAAATGTGCGAACAACTGCTTCTGACGGCTGCGCACCTGAAGCACCACCCACGAGGGATTTAAATGCTTGAAATTCGATGATTCCAGGACCTTGGAGTTGGACTTCATCGAGCGCATTGTAGTCCGCAGTAATTTCCAGCGTTCCATTTGAAATAACTAAATCAAACGTATGCATACCATCGATGTACAGCACAAAAATACCACGTTCCTCCTGAGTCCATTCTGCCTCAAAGCAACCGGTTGCAGCACTTACCGGAACTTCTTGCTTAACTGCCAGACCTTTACCACGTAGGTATGCAATTTTAACAGCGGTTACAGAATCGGGTAGATTGGCAATACAACCCTTCAAAACAGGATTGGATTGTGCATGAAGCGGAAAACTTAATGCTAGAAACGCGAATGCAATCAGAAGGCGGACCAATTTCATAGAATATAAAGGTTGTTAGTGGGATTCGAAGTTACAAATTAGCCAACGGCGTACTTAACTTTTCATGCACGTCTTTAAACCAATGTATTAAGCGGGTCGTAATGTTCGACTGTGACCGATTTACAATGTGCCGTCCATCAACTTCAACAATCGGTGTCAATTCGCCCATAGAGCCTGTTCCAAAAGCCTCATCCGAAGCATACAACTCTGTCAAAGAGATATTGCGTTCCTCAACAGTCAATCCGTTCGCTACCGCTAATTCCATGACCAAACCTCGTGTAATTCCATGCAGACAAGCGTCGGCTGTCGGTGTAAGCAAGACTCCATTTTTGACCATGAAAATATTCGTACCGTTCATCTCTGAAATAAACCCAAGATTATCCAGCATTAAAGCGGAATCTACGCCAGCATGATTGGCTTGAATTTTCGCAAGAATATTGTTAATTAAGTTATTATGGTGAATCTTAGAATCGACATGCATGGGGCTGTTGCGACGAATAGCACTGGTCATGATGCGAATCCCCTTTTCGTTATCGTAAACCGGCGGTTTCCATTCCGCAAGCACGATCAATGTAGGACCGCTCTGATTCAATCTTGGATCCATGCCCGAAGTAATCTTTTCGCCGCGCGTTAATGTCAATCGAATATGGGTGTCTTTAGTCATGCCATTAGCTTCTAGTGTCGCCTTAATGGCCGATTTTATGCTGGCACGTGTTGGAATGGATTCAAATGCCATGGCCCGAGCAGAATCCTCGAGTCGGTCCAAATGGCGCTCTAAACAAAACACCCCATTTTCATATACGCGCATGCCTTCCCAAACCGCATCACCGCCTTGAACGGAGCTGTCGAATACGGAAACTTTTGCATCCGAACGGTCCACTAACCTGTGGCCTACCCAAACCTTAATGTTTTTATTTCTAGGGTCGAATTGTTGTAGCATAACTAAATTTTAAATCGGTTTGTAAATAATAAAAGGTACGCAGGCAAAGCCGCCTCAACCACTTTTTCTAGCTCCGGCGTCAAAGCCTCCGGCAACGCCTTCGGCGGTCCAAACCCAGTGGATTCATGGACATTAGTATACCAATGTTTGGCCCAAGGGCCGTCGTATGATTTAGAACCCGCAGGCCACGACAGCATTTCCGCGTGCCAAGGCAGTCCCAACGCAGCACAAATTCTAGGGAGTGTTGCTGCAGGATCCGCCAACATTTCGTCGGAATCGATTATGATTTTAGCTCCTGGAAAGTGCTGAATCTCCTGCCATTGCTGCCATTGCTGAACAAGGCCAATATCCTCAGAAGTAACATCCGGAATGACCTTTGCAAAACTTTGAACCACCTTGCGCGGGTGACGGATCCAGAAAATAAAGGCACTCTGCTTGGCCCAATCCCAAGGTTCATTTACCATGTGATGCGCCATGTTCTTTAGATACACCTCATCGTTTTTAGTGGCCAGTTTTTGAACTGCTCCCGCGATATCCGCTAAATCCGCAGGCCACTTACTTAGTGTTTCATCACGCCCCGGATGATTTAATCCATTCGTTTGAAGAAACTTACCGTACATGGGTTCGTCGAATACTGCACAGCCCGGTCGTTGGGCAAAACTGTACATCACAGCCGTGCTGATGTTTCTAGGACCTGAAATGGCGTGGATAATCTTACTCATGCCATGAAGTTAGTACAAACCCACTGGATTTTTTGCCTTTCGGCAAAAGAACCAAAACGGGGCCCTTGTACCCAAACAAAAGCCGTAGGCAGCTGGCGCTGCACTGCGTCTTTTTTCATAGAACCAAGCTGGAAGCAAGCTTCTACTGGATTTTTTGCCTTTCGGCAAAAGAACCAAAACGGGGCCCTTGTACCCAAACAAAAGCCGTAGGCAGCTGGCGCTGCACTGCGTCTTTTTTCATAGAACCAAGCTGGAAGCAAGCTTCCGCTTGGTTCTATATAAAAAGCCGGGCACCCTTCGGTGTCCGGCTTTTTGTTGTGAGCCATACTGGATTCGAACCAGTGACCTCTGCCCTGTCAAGGCAGCGCTCTAAACCAACTGAGCTAATGGCCCTCACTGTCTTGAGCACAAATATACTTACCTAATGGTCACACATCAGAGAAGGAAGCTGATAATTTATTTTGTGTACGAAACACCCTAAAAACAAATAACTTAGGAAATTATGTCGGGCGCTTAATTAATTAGTCGACATTTGCACTTTAAATTATATTATGAATCAAGGAACAGTAAAGTTCTTTAATAATGACAAGGGATTTGGCTTTATTAAAGACGACGAGTCAAACACAGAGTACTTCGTACACGTAACAGGTTTGGTTGACCAAATCGAAGAAGGCGACAGTGTCGAGTTTGAATTGACAGAAGGAAGAAAAGGATTAAACGCTGTAAATGTTAAACAGCTCTAAGTTTATATCAGTACATTCCAAAGGCCTCCAGAAATGGAGGCCTTTTTTTATGCCCTTTAGTTTTCAAAAAAAAGCCCCAGCAAATGCTGAGGCTTTTAGTAGCTCCGAAGGGAATCAAACCCTTATCTCAGGCTCCGGAAACCTGCATTCTATTCGTTGAACTACGGAGCCAAACTTGTTGGCGAATATCGGTTAATTAGCCGATTACTGCACCGCTATCTGCGCCGTTTTCTGGAGTCATTAATCGTAAGCTTCCATCGCCGTCTTCCGCCATGAGCAACATGCCTTGACTTTCAACACCTCTTATCTTGCGCGGCGGTAGGTTCATTAATACCGTTACTTTTTTACCCACCATTTCTTCTGGGCTGAAGTGCTCCGCGATTCCCGATACGATGGTACGTTGATCTAATCCTGTATCTACTAAAAATTTCAATAAACGATCCGCTTTAGGGACACGTTCTGCTTCGAGAATGGTGCCCACTCTGAGGTCCATCGACATGAATTGGTCAAAAGAAATATCGTCTTTCTGTGGCATATGTTTCTTTGCTGTAGTTGAAGGTGCGTTATCCGCTGCATTAGCCGCATCCGTTGCTTGCAACTTCTGACGCTGCGCTTCAACTTGTTCGTCTTCAATTTTTGAAAATAACAAGGCGCTTTCGCCTAATTGTGTTCCCGCAGGAACAATCATTTCTTCGTTTGACTGCTCCCACGTTGGAATACCGTTCTGGTTGAGCATACCACGCAATTTAGAGGCAGTGGTTGGGAGAAACGGTTCAAATACAATGGAAGCGATTCCCATAATTTGGGTCGCAACATACAAAGCAGCACCTGCGCGTGCCGGATCGTGCTTATATACCTTCCACGGCTCTTGTTCTTGAAGGTACTTATTGCCTATTCTCGCCACATTCATGGCTTCGTTTAACGCATCACGGAATTTAAAGGCATCCAATGATTTTGCTATTCTGCGACCGCATTGGGTCATTACCGCCAATGCGTCATGATCAGCATCGGTCAGTGTACCGGGATTCTGAACGACACCTTCAAAATATTTGTGGGTGAGTACCATGACACGGTTCACAAAATTTCCGAGGCCCGCGACTAGTTCGCTGTTGTTCCGCGTTTGAAAATCGGCCCACGTGAAGTCGTTGTCTTTTGTTTCCGGCATGGTTGCAGTCAAGGCATAACGCAAGACATCCTGCTGTCCTGGGAAATCTTGTAAATACTCGTGCAACCAAACGGCCCAATTCTTTGAGGTACTCAATTTTCGACCTTCGAGGTTCAAAAATTCATTTGCAGGCACCGCAGTGGGCATCGCATATTCGCCATGTTGCTGGAGCATGGCGGGAAAAATAATACAATGGAATACTATGTTGTCTTTACCTATAAAGTGGATGATTTCCGCATTGTCGCCTTTCCAATACTCCTCCCAAGTCTCTGGAAGCAGTTCCTGAGTAGCACTGATATAGCCTATGGGTGCATCGAACCAAACATACATCACTTTACCTTCAGCGCCTTCCACAGGCACCGGTACGCCCCAATCTAAATCGCGGGTCATTGCACGCGGTTGCAAGCCATCGCCGGCGTTCAACCAACTCATGCACTGCCCCATTACGTTGGGTTTCCAACCCTCACGGCTTTCCAAAAAGTGGCGTAAATCGTCGGATAATTCGTCTAACGGTAAGAACCAATTGGTCGTGTTACGCAATTCAGGAACAGCGCCACTCAAAGCAGATTTAGGTGCGATCAAATCCGTCGCATTCAACGACGTACCACAACTCTCGCATTGATCACCGTAAGCATCAGCGGCGCGACATTTAGGGCATTCGCCTGTGATGTAGCGATCCGCTAAAAATTGGCCGGCTTCTGGATCAAAATATTGTTGCGTTTCTTTTGCCACAAGGGCGCCCTTCTCCATGAGGTTTGTGAAGAATTCTTGCGCGTTTTTGTGGTGCTGCTTGCTCGACGTCCGGCTGTAATGGTCAAAGGAAATTCCAAATTCTTCAAAGGCAGCCTTCATCATTCCATGATACCGATCTACCACATCTTGAGGTGTAATTCCTTCTTTTTTTGCCTTGATCGTAATGGGTACACCGTGTTCATCCGAGCCACAAACAAATTTCACATCGCGCCCCCGCATTCGTAGATACCTCACATAGATGTCTGAAGGAAGGTAGCACCCCGCGAGGTGACCTATGTGAATGGGGCCATTGGCATACGGCAATGCCGCAGTAACCATGATTTTTTTGTTCGAACTCATGCTTTTTTGAAACGTTTGAAGCGTACAGCGAAGATAATGCGCTTTTATTGGGTATTTTTCGGCTAATGAAACAAACCGTACCCAGTTTTTTACAGCCCGGAGATACTATTGGGATTAGCGCTACGGCCCGATTCGCCACTACTGAATCGCTCGCTATTGCGAAACGCGTGATAGAAGCAGAAGGGTTTCAGTGTTACTATTCACCGGATATTTCTGTGCAGCAGCATCAAGTTGCTGGCACTGTTGCTGAACGCGTACAGCACTTTAATGCACTCATCCATAATCCGGACATCAAGGCCATATGGAACGTCAGAGGAGGCTACGGCAGTGCGGAAATTGTCGATTTAGTTGACTGGGGCGCATTGGTTGCCCAGCCCAAATGGCTGATCGGTTTTTCCGATTTTACAACCTTCCTCTGTCACGGAATCCAAAAAGGCATTGCAACGCTCCACGCCCCCATGCCCATAAGTTTTTCCATCACCCATCCCGACGCACTCACTGCCACGTTTGATGTGCTTCGCGGTAAGGAAGATGCACTGCATTGTGCCTTGCCTAAGGAGGTACACGGCCAAATCATTGCCGGCAACCTCAGCGTTATCTCCAGTATTTTAGGCACCCCAAGTCTGCCAAATTTGGACGACTGCGTGCTCATCATTGAGGATTTAGACGAATACCACTACCACCTCGACCGCATGCTTTTGGCACTGCGACGCAGGGGCGCATTTGATAGACTACGTGCTGTGGTGTTGAGCGAATTTTCGGACATACACGACCACGACATTCCATGGGGTCCCGACGTGCAGCATTCCTTGAGAAAACACTTTGAAGCCGAGGGCGTGCCCGTGTATGAGCACCCGATTATTGGGCATGGAAAAGAGAATTGGCCCATAATTCTTCAGGCCGTCTAATTCAATGCCGGCAGTGCTCTTAACGAAGTCCCGCTAGTTTGCCATCCCATTGTGTAAAACTTTAAGTTTTTCACATGACTTGGAATCGTCATCCACGTTGACCAATTTATTGGGATGAAAACCTATACATTCTACGAAGAAAAAGCCGCCTATCTCTTAAAGACGATGGGACACACTGTGCATTATCAGAATTACCGCGCGGGACATTCCCAAATTGATATCGTCACGCAGCTCGACTCTTGCTTGTACATCGTGGAAGTAAAATACCGCTCTGCACCCGTAAATGACTATGAAAATTGGATAAGCGAACGGCAATGCCAACGATTGTTGCAGGCCGGTGTGCGCCTTGTTGGCCCATTTCAATGCACTGAAATTAAATTACTCCTTATTGCCTATCAAGGCAATGGTTTAAAAGCCGAAATAATCCCCCTCGCTGTTAACTAAAGTTGGAGCTAACTGCCTGTGCTGAAGCAAGACCGACTACCTTTGCAAAAAAAGCACGCCATGCGTAACAGTCGTTCCAATAATAGAGGCCCGAAAAAAGCGGGCACAACCAACCGATTTGCAGAGGGAAGCAGAGGACCGCGTTCGTTTGATAACGATGACCGTGCTGGCGCTGGCAAAAAAGAATTTAAAGGGGGTGCTGCAAACTTTAAACGTGTCAAACGTCGTAGTGCTGAAGATATCGCCAGTACAAGCGGGGAAATGCGCTTGAATCGTTTTCTTTCACATGCAGGCATTTGTAACCGTCGCGAAGCTGACGACCTGATCGCTGCTGGCCTTGTGGAGGTCAACGGTAAAGTGGTCAGTACGATGGGGTATAAAGTTCAGCGTACCGACGTTGTTAAGTACAACGGTTCACTCATTAAAAGTGAAAAAAAGAAGTACCTCGTTCTCAATAAACCTAAAGGATTCATCACCTCTATCACAGACAAGAAGGCCAAGAAAACAGTGGAGGAACTGGTTGGAAACGCGTGCCGAGAACGTTTGTACCCTATCGGAAGTATGGACCGCACAAGTACAGGCGTTTTACTATTCACCAACGATGTTGATCTAGCGAAGAAAATGGCGCATCCTAAATCCGGTGCCGCCCAAATTATTAGTGTCGTTCTTGATAAGCCGCTCCAAAAATCTGACCTTACTGCAATTGCAAAGGGGATTGAGCTCGAGGACGGCAAAATAGAGGTCGAAGAAATTAAATTCATCGACGAACGTACGAAACGTGAGGTGGGTTTACGTTTACATAGTGGAAAGCACCGCATTGTGCAACGCATCTTCGATAAGTTTGGCTATACCATTGAAAAAATGGACCGCGTTTCCTATGCGGGACTTACCAAGAAAAATCTTAGTCGCGGTCAGTGGCGCTTTCTAGACCCTAAAGAAATTGATTTTCTAAAAACCAGATAAGCCCGTGAAGCGAGCGCTGATTTTCATAGGATATTTCGCGCTCATCCTTATGCTCTTAGGGGCAGGGGGTGCAGGTTATCTTTTCTACAATCAAGATAAAATCATCGCAGGCGGTGTCGCTAAGCTGAATGAACGGCTCAAAGCACCGGTTGCTGTTAGCACCATAGAATTAGACCTGTTTTCAGGATTCCCGCGCATTCGTATCGTCCTCAATCAGGTCCAAATTGAGGACCCCTTTGGCGGAAAACATCCGCTGATAGCGGCTCAGGAAGTGGGTCTAGGCATGAATATTCTCGAAGTGCTTCGCGGCACCTACACTATCGAAGAATTGGCCGTAAGCACCGGAGAAATTCATTTGATTCATTCGAAACTAGGCGATAATTGGGACTTGCTCAATAGCACGGATTCGTCAAATTCAGACCTCACGCTGCAGTACCTGGAGGCCAATGCCGTCAGCATCACCTATGACGATCGCGTAGAAAACTCTACTTACAGCAGCAACATCATCTACCTGGAGGTTTCCGGAGTTGTTGGCCACACTACCCAATTATCGCTGAGTGCAGATTTATCCGCTACCTACGCCACGATTGAAGGCGATGTATTCCTGGTAGACGCACCATTGCAAGGAAAAGCGGCACTTACCATTGACGAGAATTGGACCCTTTCTACCAGTGGACTTACCCTCGACGGTACCCCCGTTTCCCTTGATTTAAACCAAGATGGCGGGCGCATTAGCTCCGTACAAATGGACATTCCTAATGGACTTAACTATGTTCCATTATTCGAAATTCCAGAAGACATTAAACTTAACGGCTTGCGCGCAAATTGGAGTTGGGAGGGCACTTGGGAGCAATGGGTGGTGAATTTTGACACCAAAAACACAACCCTTAATTATAACGGCATTGCTGTACCAAAGCTCTCTTGCAGTGGGGTTTGGCGCTGGGGCACGGTACCTGAGCTCAGTATCCCTGCACTTTCTCTTGAGACGAAAACAGGTAAAGTTACCGGTGCCTTGGAATTAAAAGGCGAATCTCCTACCCTCTACACAAATCTAGAAGGCGGATCAAACCTTAGTGAGTTGTTTGAATTCATTGAGACCGATTTACTCATTAACCCCATGGGCTTTTGGAAAGGCGAAAACATTTCACTCACCCAACGCTTCCATTCCTGGGAAGATTTATCACCGTTGGGCAATCCCATTTTCAAAGGAGATATTTCCTTGTTTGAAGGCTCCTTTGCCTTAGCCGGCAGCAACATTTCATTTGAAAAGGTAGAAGCGGAATTGAGTATCGACGGACGCAATGTGGAGATTGATCGGTGTTTGCTGCAAAGTGGCGAAAATACCGCCGAAGTCGCAGGTACCATTTATAACGCACTTGAGACCAACGGCTATCCAAAGGTTGTTTTAAGCTTGGAAAGCCCGGCCATTTCAATTGATCCACTCCTCTACTGGGAATTCGAGGACGAAGAATCCGACGAAGAAACCAGTTTCGATTATTCCGTTTCGGTAAAAGTCGACCGTGTTAAGCTGGGTGATTTCAACGGCGCCAATCTTGTGGGCACGGTCTATAATCGGGGGAGCTGGATTATGGGAGATGCCATGCGCATAGACGGTTGTGACGGAACTTTGGGTGGAAATTGGGCCCTGTATGAAGACGGTTCAGATAACGTGTTTAAAGGCGACTTGTTCGCAACATCTATTGAATTGGATCAATTACTCGCCAGTTTCAACAGTTTTGACATTGAGGATTTAGATGCCTCCAATTTGCTCGGTGAGGCCAGTGCTACTGCCACCGTTTCTCTAGCTTTTGACAGTGAATGGGAGCAACACAGTACTAAAACAGATATCCGCGGAAAAGGTGAAATTCGGAATGGAACTTTGCAGCATTATGCCCCATTACAGGAGTTGAGTGCGTTCATCGACCAAGGCGAATTGGACAAGATAGATTTTCCATACCTCTCTTCAAGCTTTCGAGTGCATGGCGATACCTTACTGCTCCCAGAAATGGAGGTGAAAAATAGCGCGATGAATCTATGGGTGAACGGCTGGCAGAATTTGGAAAGCGATGATATACGGTACAGCGTTCGTATCGGTTTAAAGGACCTTGCCATGCGCGGCAAGAATTCAAATAGAGACTTAGGGAATTGGATCGGTGAAGCGGAAAACGAAAACCAACCCTATGTTCGCCTTATTGTGGGTTGTAATCTTGATGATGTTTGTATTAGTCTAGACCGGGCGCGCATCAACAAAAGTTTTAAAGATGCACTTAAACAGGAGCGGGAAGACTTGAAAAATATCTTCAAAAAGCCCGATGAAGAAGACCAAAAGCCTACGCCGGGCACAGGAACATTCGAATTGCTCTGGCCAGAACAGGATAGTCTTAAAGTCCACTTAACGCCAGAGATTCGTTCCTAAGTTATTTCGATGCAGATGCTACGGATGAGCTTCTCCCGTCCTAAAGCCTGAGATTACAACCTATTCATACGAATCAAAAAGCGCATCAAGAGTTCCTTGGGAAAGCGGGTGATAGGACGGACGCGCCTGCACATAAATCTCCTTGGCCCAAGCTTGACGTTTTTCATCGCCCTCGAGCATACTTGCATACATAGGAACAATGAATTTTCTCCGTCCAACCTTCGTTAAAAATTCAGTCACTGTCTTTGCATAAATCGCAGGGTCATATCCTTCGTAGCTGGTCCTTAAAATAGCAGAGAACCAGGCTGCTACAATCTCAGGGTTTGGACTCCCGCTGAACCCGTAATTCTCGTCGGCTAATGCATAATGACCCACCGTTGCTCCACCAGCTTCTAGGCCACGTATGTAGCGCAACCACTCGTGGGTCGACCAAAATTTAGTGGTTTCAAATTCTGCATAGCATATCTGTTTCGCATCAGGTGCTTCAGGCGCCGTGCTCAACATCATTTTTACGGCTTCGTCCACAATGAAAAATCTGTTGGAGGCCGGGAAGGGACAATTCACAGGAAGTCCTTTTCCATACACCCACTGGTCCACTCCGATCGCATCCCATTGGTCTTGAGTGAGAAGCTGCGCCAATTCTTGTAAAAACTGCTCCGTAACCATGGTTTTGAATCTATACTTCTCGAAATAGCCTTTAATAAACCCATCCCAAGTTTCTCTTCCCACGGTCTGCTCGCACAATTTCAAGAAATGAAAACCTTTATCGTAGGCGATGGCGTTCACCCCATCGTCAGGATTTTTCCCCGCGAGATTCTGCTTCAGGATGGTCGCTTCAGGGTCATTCTCCAACATCTCCGCCAATTCTTTTTGGAGATCGTCGTAACTCAACGCAACCAACATGTCGGCAAAGTCTGGTCCGTAAACGCGCTCCATAATGCGCATTTCAAAGTAAACGGTGAATCCTTCATTTAACCAGAAGTCGTTCCACGTGCCGTTCGTAACCAAATTTCCGCTCCAGCTATGGGCCAATTCATGGGCAATCAAACTAACCAAACTCAAATCACCTACGATAACCGTCGGGGTGAGAAACGTCAACCGTGGATTTTCCATTCCTCCGAAAGGAAAGCTCGGCGGCAATACCAGCATATCATAGCGACCCCAGTAATACGGCCCGTAGAGCTCTTCCGCCTTTTCAATCATCTTCTCCGTCTGACCAAACTCGAAAGCTGCATTGCGCACCATCTCTGGCTCCGCATATACGCCTGAGCGTTCTCCTAGTGCAATAAACTCAAGATCGCCAGCACCTAAAGCCATGAGATAACTAGGAATAGGCTGTGGCATGGTAAATTCATAGTCGCCAGTTGCAGATTTCTGCGTTGGATTTGAGGCGCTCATCAAAGCCAGCATACCCTCCGGCACTTTTACTTTTGCATTATAGGTAAAGCGAACGCCAGGACGGTCTTGACATGGAATCCACGTTCGCGCCAAAATAGCTTGACTCTGTGTAAATAAAAACGGCATACGCCCACCTTGTGTCAATTCAGCGGGAAACCACTGTACGGCTTCTGCACCTTCTGTAGTCGTATAGGTAATGGACACTTCTTTGGAAGCCGGACTAAGGTCATAAACGATCAAAGCAGCACCTAATAAATCGTCCTCCGACCCAAAGCTCCATTGTGCTTCTTGTCCGTCCAATAGGACCAATTCAATCTGAAGTGCCTTCGTATCAAAAACCACCTGATCCCCGTGGGCTTCGGATAACGTCCAAACCGCCGTCGCATGAATCTCTTGGGCATCAAAATCTACCTCAGCATCCCACTCCAAATGCGTTACCGTCGCCTCTGGCGTGCTAAAGCTGTGCGGATCCACGAACAGTTCCGCACGAAGCGTCGTATCCCCAATCATTGTCGGTCGTTCTACAGTCGTTGAATCAACAACCGTGGAGGGCTGGCAACTAAAAAAGGTGGCTGATGCTAAAAATGCTACGAAAAAGCGGTTCTTCATTCTTCTCATTTTATGTACTTTTCGAAAAAGTGAATATACCGAACATGAGACAAAAACCTGGACTTCTTTCTAGACTTGTTGTGAGCTCCATCGCCGTTTTCTTGGCCGATTGGATACTTCCCGGTGTCAGCATAAGTAGTTTTTCGACCGCCGTTGGCGTCGCCATCATTCTAGGTCTTCTAAACGCTACTTTGAAACCACTGCTGATCATCATCACCATACCCCTCACGTTTATGAGTTTGGGACTCTTCTTATTGGTGATCAATGCTATTATTATTGGGGTAGCAGACCAATGGATCGATGGTCTAGAAGTCGCAAGCGTGTGGACGGCAATTCTGTTCAGTTTGCTCGTCTCAACCATCAGTTCTTGGATGTACCGGTATGGAGAGCGTAAGGACTAAAGCACTTTTTTATCCCAGTGTGCCGTAATACCGAAAGTGCTCGATGCCAATGCTAGGAAACTGGGTGTTGCATCGCTTAAATAATAAGTCGTGGTCCCCGATCCTTCAACAGCAGCACCACAGGCCGAAACTACGGCTTCCGCTACTATAGCGGGCGCATCGATCCAATCCACACCAGGGCGTAACTTCGATGCCGCCTTGCGCAAAAGTGGGTAATGCGTACAACCTGGAACTATAGCTTCAATACCTTCCAGTGAAGGGTCGTTCAAATAGTGTTCAAGTACACTTATTTCAATCCCCGTACCCAAAAAGCCGTCTTCAATTAACGGCACCAGCAATGGCGTGGGTAACGCAATCAATTCATGAGCTACCCTCAAAGCGTCTAAGCGCTTGGTATAGGCGCCGCTGCGAACCGTTGCGCGTGTACCTAATAAGGCCGTCTTGCGCTGAGGCCCTTGCGCTAATGACGCAACAACGGGATCAATCACATTGATAAAGGTCAAATCTGGAAAGGATTCTTCGAGCATCGTACCTGCCGCAGCACTCGCGCTGTTACAAGCAATAACAATCACATCACAACCTTCAGCGGCTAAGAAGCCCACAATCTCTCGACTGAAAGCTCGAATAGCTTCGTCACTTTTATCACCGTACGGCAGGTGCAAAGTATCACCATAGTACACCTTATCTACCTGAGGCAATTTTTCTTCCAGTGCACGGAGCACTGTAAGTCCGCCCAAGCCGCTGTCAAATAACCCTATTTTGCGTTGCTTCTTCACAGCACGCAAAATACCAAATAAAAAGCCCCCCGCGAGCTGCGCTCGCGGGGGGCTTTAAAAAAATTTCGTTCAGCCTAGTTTATGCCCAACTCCGCTTTCACCAACGGAAGGATATCCTCACCACCGTCAAGGTAAATCACTACTGCTTTTGAGGCAGAAGCGTCAAGGATGTAAGTAAAACCGTTCGCTGAAGCTACTTTTTCAACTGCAGCTTGTGCTTTTTCACTAATAGGCAACATCAAGTCCATTTGCTTGCGCTGCAAATCTTGCTGCGCACTTTGGTTGAACTGCTGGATACGCTGACCCATGGTCTGCAACTCCTCATTTTCCTTCTGAAGGCGCAATTCTGTCCAAGTATCCATATTGGCTTGAGCATTTTGTAATTTCGTCATGTACTCTTCCTGCATGGCGGTAGCATCGCTTTCCAATTGGCCCGCATACTTCTGAATTTCAGCTTCTGCAGCCTTGTATTCCGGCATTACGGAGATCAATTCGTCTACATTAATGTGACCTACTTTTTGCTGGGCAACTGTGGTTCCTGCGAAGCCTAAGGTCAAGGCGATGGCGAGTAATACTCTTTTCATTTTCTGTTGATTTATTTCTTTAAACTATTCAAAACTTCCTCACTGTAGTCCTTCTCCTTTTCAACGAAGAGTACACCACTTTGAGCACTTTTATCCAGGACCAGTTCCAATTTACGCTTCTGGGCCAATGCCTGAACCGCACCAAAAACCTTGTCCTGAATGGGCTGAACCAGCTGCGTACGCTTTTCAAAAAGCATGCCTTCTGGCCCAAAATATTTCTGTTGCAAAGCAAGCACTTCTTCAGCTTTCTGCACAATAGCTGCTTCGCGTTTTTCTAATTTTTCTGGTGAAAGCAATATTTGCTCTGCCGCCAAGGCATCTTTTAAGCTCTGTAGATCACTTTGCAACGCACTAACCTCACCGGCCCATTGCGTACTCAACTGGTCTACCTGGGCTTTTGCCTGGGCATATTCAGGTAGATTCTTCAAGATGTAATCGGTATCAACAACACCATAACGCTGTGCGAGAAGCGAAGTTGAAAAGAGTACAGCAAGTAATAATCCTATTTTTCTCACGGCTTGAAGGTACTTCAATTAGAACTGTTGTCCAATGATGAAATGCGTCTGCCAACCGCTTGCCGTTGCGCCATTTGGCTCAGGGTCAAATCCGTAAGCAACATCCACTCCCATCAATCCAAACATAGGCATGTAAATGCGCAAACCGGCACCAGCACTACGTTTCAAATTAAACGCACGGTAGTCCCAGAAATTATCGTAGTTATTTCCACCTTCCATGAAAATCAAAGGGAAAACTTGCGCCGACGGATTGTTGGCAATGATGTAGCGCATTTCAAAGACGTATTTGTTGTAGAGTGCACCACCACCACCTGGAGTAATAGAGTTGTTGGTGTAGCCACGAAGACCTATGATTTCACGACCGTCGATGACAAAATTGGCCAATCCGTCCCCACCTACATAGAAGCGCTCAAACGGCGGCAAACCTAAGTCCTTGTTGTAGCTGCCTAGATAACCAAATTCCCCGTGAGTGCGAATGACAAACTTCGAAGTGATCGGTGCGAACCAATCCGCATTCAATTTCCATTTGTGGTATTCTACTAATTTAAACCGCTCCTCCGAAGAAAGGCTTTTGTAATCAATGTCGTCACGCAATAGGCTGAACGGCGGGGTCAATTCTGCAGCGAAACTGATTTGAGAACCGCGTGTCGGGAATATAGGCACATCCGTATTGTTACGTCCCAACGTAAATTTATAATTCACATTGTTTGAAATCCCCTTGTTGTAATTCAAGAACCCAGTCGGGAAGTTGTTCAAATTAAAGCGACGGAATTCCAATCCTTGGTACAAGGTGAAATAATCGTCCGGCCACTTCAAACGTTGGCCCAAACCAAAGTTAATACCCGTGATTAATAAACTCTGACGGTTGGGATCACTTGCTTGAACCCCGTTGCTCTGAACGTTGTGGTAAATGGTTCCAGTAAAGCTGTTCGGCTTCTTTCCACCCAACCAAGGTTCCGTAAAAGAGGCATTGTAGCTCTGGAAATACAATCCGTTCGACTGCGCACGAATATTAATAGTCTGTCCATCACCGGTAGGAAGGGGCTGCCAGGCACGCTTATTACCTACGTTTTTCGCTGAGAAATTGTTGAAGTTCAAACCAAGCGTACCGACCACACGGTTGGCACCCCACCCACCTTGTAATTCAAGCTGAGAGGTCGATTTTTCAACTACCGTATATTCAAGATCTACCGTTCCTGTTTGTGGGTCAGGCACTGGATTTACACCAATCTGTGTTTGATCGAAATACCCCAATTGCGACAATTCACGAATGGTACGCTGAATCATTGCCTTTGAAAACAGATCCCCAGGTCGTGTTCTCACCTCGCGGTAAATGACGTGATCGTTCGTGCGCTCGTTACCGGTGATGCTCACCTTGCGAATGGTCGCCTGACGACCTTCTTGAATCCGAACTTCTATATCGATCGTGTCGTTCTGAACGTTTTTTTCTATCGGTACAACCTGTGAGAAGAGGTAACCATTGTTCAAATAAATGGACGCGACATCGTTTCCGTTTGGATCAAAACTAACCCGTTCGTTCAAATGCTGACTGTCGTAAATATCGCCGCGATTGATCTTGAGAATACTGCGTAACAACGGCGTATCGTATTTCGTGTTCCCAACGAACGTGATGTCTCCAAAGTAATACTTGCGGCCCTCTTCAAGCGTTATTTCAATGTTGATGAGTTCCTCATCAATGCGGTAATTTGTATCGCGAATGATACGGGCATCACGGTAGCCCATACTGTTGTATTTCGCCACCAAAGCACGCATGTCTTCGCTGTATTCTTTTTTCCGAAGTTTCGACACCTTAAAGATTGCCTTACCCTTCATCTTGGTGTTCTTCATTGCTTTTAGGAGCACCTTGTCCGAGACCGATTCATTTCCAACAAAGACGATTTCACCAATTTTAACACGCGAACCAGGCATTACTCGGAATCCTAGAATAACCGCGTTGTTGAAAGAAGAATCGCGTTCTTGGGTAATATCGACCGTTGCGTTGAGATATCCTTTTTCACGGAAATAGGATTGAATTTTATTGCGGCTCATCACCACCAAGTTCTCGTTCACTACTTTTCCAGCGCGCAAATCCAACTCTTCACGGATGTCGTCTTTCCAAGACTTTTTGACGCCCGTAATGAAGTATTTACTCATTTTCGGCAATTCCTGTAAACGAATGTCGAGATATACTTTACGCCCACTCTTGTTCACCACACTGAAGGTAATGTTCTCAAAAAGTTGCTGGCGCCATAGCGTACGAATAGCGTCTGAAATCTTAGGGTCTGGGAACTGGATGTTATCGCCAACACGAATGTTGGTCAACATAATCACCACATTTGGATCTAAATCCTGTGCGCCGCTTACCGTAATTCCGGCGACCTCGTAATCAATTCCTGGAATGAGGCCAAAATCACCGTTTTGAACCACTTGCGCCGTGGTCGTAAAAGAAACGAGGGTGAGTAAAAGTGCCCAAAGGGTATTCTTCATGTCTTTATAATGACGTTAACTGTTCTGAGGTTTGTCCAAACCTGCGCTCGCGTTTTTGAAAAGCTGCGATTGCATCGTACAAACCGGATGCGTCGAAATCGGGCCATAAAACAGGGGTGAAGTACAACTCTGCGTAGGCCAATTGCCATAACAAATAGTTGCTGATTCGTTGCTCACCGCTTGTCCTGATCATTAGATCTGGATGCGGCATTCCCGCCGTAAACAAATGCTGTTCTACAGACGCTTCTGTTATATCTGCAGGATCTATACTTCCTTCAGCTACTTTTTGAGCAATCTTACGTATGGCTTGCACCATTTCATCCTGTGAGCCGTAACTCAATGCAAGCGTCAAAGTTAATCCATCATTCTTTGCCGTAGCCTGAATTACAGACATTAACTTTTTATTTGCTTTTGGGGGTAAGGTGTCTAGATTGCCGATGGAACAGAGGCGAACGTTATTGTCCATTAATGTAGGTAATTCCTTTTCTAGGGCGGACATCAGGATATTCATTAACGCATCTACCTCCGCCTTTGGTCGGTTCCAATTTTCGGTAGAGAAGGCATATACCGTAAGGTAGTTCAAGCCTAATTCCGCTGAAGCGGTGGTGATTTTTCGCAATGCCTCGACCCCTACTTCGTGACCGCGTACACGCGACATAAAGCCCTGCTGCTTCGCCCAGCGACCGTTGCCGTCCATAATGACAGCAATATGCTCCGGCATGTGCTTCGGGTCTAAGCCCGCCTTTAGACGATTGGCTTTAAAAACTTTAGAATCCACTGCAGCGTTCATCTCTAGGGCTTAGGTTGTAAAAAATGGTTAGTCCGGCAAAAATAGTCCAATCTCGCTGTTCAGCAGTCCCTCTGGACAATCCATTTGAATAAGTAACATTTCCGGGGTTAGAAAAGTACGCGGCCACCGCATTTCTTTCTTCCTCTAGGGCTGCTGCATCAACAAAGTCGCCACTAGTATCATCCATGTAATCTGTCCCGTAACGACGCCAACCTATTTCTGCTGTCATACTGAAATCGCGTCCTAAACTCTGGCGGTAGCCCATGCCAAAGGGTACAGTGAGGGTCGCATTGCCGTAAAACAATTGGTCACTCAAATCCGTCTGCTGCCCCTCTGTCCCTAATTCACGAAGGTTGTGCCATTCGTCCTGATAAAAACCCTGCGGATTGTAAAAAGTCAAGCCCAGTCCACCAAATACATAAAAGGACCGTTTGAATTTCGTACCTGTTCCATAAGGCCAGAAATTAAATTCGGTCATGTAGCTGAATTCCGAGAGCTCTGTACGGAAGGCAATGTCACGATTTAATTTAAAATCGTCCTTTGCCCAGGCATCAGAAGCGCCTACATAGCCGCGGTAATAATTCATTCGCGTGCTCCAGTGCCAATTGTATTGACGACGAACAGTGAGCTGAGCTGCAGGTTGGTTGGGCACGAAGCCGTAGATCCCCTGAGCGTTAGTTCCCACGGCACCAACATCGCCATGAAACAATGTTCCAGAACCGCCTAAACCGAGCTCATAAAATTGGGCATGTAGGAAAGAACTGCAAATAAGCAGGAAGTATAGGAGTGCCTTTTTCATGTATTAATTTCTGTAATCCAACCCCCAACTCAATTTATTCCGGAGGGTGGACGGGAAATCTTGAAGTTCCGTTTGTACCAATGCGATACGAAAGTCTGCCTTTTGAATGAAGAGCTCCGTAGTCGTATCAAAACTGTGAATTCGACTGTCTAGTGAAGTTAAAAATTCGTTTTCTCGACTTTCTACGCGTAGGCGAAGGGTATTGTTGTCAGATATAACGAAGGGACGCATAGTCAAATTGTGCGGGGCAATAGGTGTAAGTGCAAAATTTTCACTGTTCGGCATAATAATGGGCCCGCCACAGCTTAAACTGTAGCCCGTAGAACCTGTTGGTGTGCTCACAATCAAACCGTCTGCCCAGTAGCTGTTTAAATACGCGCCATTTAAATACGTATGCACGGTGATCATGCTTGTGGTTTCCTTTCGAGCGATAGTAATTTCATTCAAGGCAAAATTAGGCTTGACAACGCGGTTACAGGATGTGCGTACCTGCAGCAGGGTGCGGTAGTCCAGTTGAAATCTGCCGCTAAAGAGTGCATCTAAAGATGTTTCTATATTGCTTTTTGCGACGTTCGCAAGAAACCCTAATCGGCCCATGTTGATACCCAGGATAGGAATATCTTTATTTTGAATCAACACCGTCGCATCGAGAATGGTACCGTCACCGCCCAAGGAAATGAGGAAATGAGGATCAAAATTTTCCAATTCTTCTTCGTCCGAAAACGTGGAGAAATGCATTTCAGGAAACTCCTCTGCTTTGATCTCATCGCAAGCGCCAACTAACGTATGATAAACAGCGAAGTCTGCACCTTCCTCGACCAATTTCTCCAACACGACCTCCAGGTAGGGAAGGTTTGCGGGCTTTGGCGTGCGTCCGTAGAGTGCTATTCTCATGAGTACTTCAAATAGTTCATTAAATGGTCGTATCGTTCGCGGTAATCTGCGTCGTACGATTCATCGCCAAAGATACCTTCTATTTCGTACCCATAGCGCTGTAAACTCTTGATAATAGGTGCAGTATGCTCTAAATTTAGCTTTAACGTCAACTGCAGCGATGTTTCGACGGATTTATGCGTCATCCAAAGACCCAAAAGTTTAGCATCATTGTGCTCGACAGCATGGGCAATTTCCACCAAACTGTACTGTTCCGCAGCAATACTCACTACAAGGATTGCACCGGTTTGAAGCAATGTAGGCGTTGCTCGGAAAAATTCCAGGATGTCTGATAACAAAAAAGAGTTGATGTAACGTCCAGCAGTGTTGACAACCGGCACCAACGTGATGCGGTGCTGGGTGCATACTTCCATGACCTCAAAGAAGTGTGCGCCTTCTCTCACATGAGGAAAAAACCCTTGCCGTAAAGTGCTTTTGGCAGGCTGCGTATCGTCTTCAGATTCGTACAACGCGTCTTCACTCAATAGACCGGCATACAAACCGTCCTTCGTTACTAAGGGCAGGTGGCTAATTTTGAGATCGTCCATGAACTCCAAAGCCTCAGCCACTGTTGTCTCAGGAAGAATCCCCTTGATGGGTTCGGTATGTAGTGTTTCTTGTAACATTTCATAACAAACATAGCCCTTTTCTTTAGCTTTGCCCCCATGAACGATCACACAAAACTTAGCGTAAATATCAATAAGATTGCCACCCTTCGCAATGCACGTGGCGGGGACGTACCTAATGTCCTAAAAGTCGCTCTCGATTGCGAGCAGTTTGGAGCGGAGGGTATTACGGTTCACCCTAGACCTGATCAGCGCCACATACGCTACAGTGATGTTGCGGAGTTGGCCCCTGCGGTAACCACGGAGTTCAACATCGAAGGGTATCCCAATGAAGAATTTATGGCACTTGTGCTTGCGAATCGTCCCGCACAAGTTACGCTTGTTCCAGACCCTCCCGGTGTTTTGACTTCAAATGCAGGATGGGATGCCATTGGGCACAAAGATCTCCTGACAAAGGTGATCGCAACTTTTAAAGATGCCGGTATTCGTACGTCCATATTTATTGAAACGGATCACGAACAAATTGCAGCGGCAAAAGCTACAGGTACAGATCGTATAGAATTGTATACCGAAGCCTATGCAACAGGCTATTTACACGATAGAGATGCCGCCGTTGCGCCTTTTGTAAGTAGCGCTGCCTTTGCGAAAAGTATTGGCCTGGGAGTGAATGCAGGTCATGATCTTAGCTTAGAGAACCTCAGCTTTTTCGCCCAAAAGCTCCACGGAAACTTAGATGAGGTAAGCATTGGACACGCATTGATTTCAGATGCGCTTTATTTAGGTCTTCACAATACCATTCAACAATACCGAAATTGTCTGAATCCTATAGCATGGAAGTAGTACCGCTATTTTCCAAAGTCTACGGCGATGGTGCACCGCTAATCATCCTTCACGGATTGTTTGGCATGGGGGATAATTGGGTGACGCATGCAAAAAACTGGGCTGAAATGGGCTGGGAAGTGCACGCGGTTGACCAACGCAACCACGGCAGGTCGCCTCATCACACCGTTCATAATTACGATGTAATGGCATCGGATCTAGAGGCCTATATGGATGCAAAAGGATTGAAAACCGCTGTGATATTAGGCCACAGCATGGGTGGAAAAACGGCCATGCACTTTGCCGTGAGTCGTCCTGAACGGGTACGGGCATTAGTGGTTGTAGATATTGCACCAAAGGCTTATCCCATTCACCATCAGGGCTATATAAATGCGATGAAGTCTGTAAATTTCGATACTGTTAAATCTCGTGGTGCAGTAGATGCGGTTCTTGCAAAAAGTGTTGAAAATGCGGGCATTCGCCAATTCTTTATGAAGAGCTTGTATTGGGTGACTAAAGAAAAATTGGCCTTCCGATTCAATCTCGATGCCCTCGAAGATCAACTACAAGAAGTAGGCACACCTTTGGAATTTGGCTACTTTGATCGTCCCACTTTATTCATCGCAGGCGGCGCAAGCGGCTACATTGCAGCGGAAGACGAAGATGCCATTTTAGACCATTTCCCTGCTGCGCACATCGAGACCATTGCTAATGCAGGGCACTGGGTGCATGCAGAAGCTCGAGAACCGTTCTCAGCATTGGTAGTTGACTTCCTAGAAAATCTAGTCTAGAACGTCTTTAAGTTCAAAATGTAAGTAATGTGCAGCACCTTGACGCTGTACGAGCGCATCGGCTAGATCGGGTTTGCCTAAGAATACCCACGCTTTATTACTAAAGTCGTAGCGCTCGAGCGGTTGCGTAAACAATCCACGGTCCAATTTATCATTGCGATTGGCATCTTCATACACCTGTACCATGAAGCGTTCAGGCAACTGCACCTCAACATACGCAGTATCAACTGGTGATCGGATTTCCGCAAAGCCCACTGCAAGCCGTTGTTCATTGGCACCCAATATTTCGTAGGCAATACGTGCAGGATATTGATCCGCAGCAGCGCAAGTGAAGTAGAGGCCTGGCTTTTCTTGGGCAACTACTGCGCTTGTAAAAAAGGCGAATAGCAGAAGTACGGTTTTAGTCTTCATACTCGATCTTAACTCCTTTTTTAGCCAATAGCGCACCGTTTGCTTTTAGCGAATCCAAGACTTCTTCATAGATAGGTATGAAGACCGTTGGGTTGTCGCTGTAAAAGGCAAAGCTGGATTTGAATTCGTCTTCAGTGATTCCATGCTTTTCATAGACCTTCGCGTAATAATCTTCGATACCGTTGGTATCGCCCAACATAATGGCACCGTTACGCGCACCCTCTATTACGTGAATATCAACCATGATCGGCATCATCTGCTCTGGTGTCAAAACAGTTTCAGGGATCTGAACCTCGGGAGAAGCGCACCCTATGAAAAGGATGAATAGTACGCTTGCAAAATAGTGCCCGAGTCGCATCATGTTTTAGTCTCTATCAAATACTAAACGCGTACCCAACACGCTATCGTCTAATTTACCCTCTTTATAGGCAAGGTGACCACCTACAAAAGTGTGCGTCACTTTGGATTTGAACAGCGTTCCTTGAAACGGGGACCAACCACATTTGTACAAAATATTCTGCTTATTCACGTTCCAGGGCTGGTTCGGCTCAACCAATACTAAATCTGCATGGTATCCCTCGCGTAAAAAGCCCCGCTCCTCCATTCGGAACAAAATTGCCGGGTTGTGACACATCTTTTCTACCATTTTTTCGATCGTAAAGGTTCCGTCGTGCACCCGTTCCATCATCGCAGGGAGCGCGTGTTGCACCAACGGACCACCAGAAGGTGCGTTCAAATAGGTATTTGCTTTCTCATCGAGGGTGTGCGGTGCATGATCTGTTGCAATCACGTCTAAACGATCGTCCAGTAGTGCTTTCCAGAGCGCCTCTCTGTCAGCTGAAGTCTTTACTGCTGGATTCCATTTGATGTGGCTGCCCTTTTTTGCGTACTGGCTATCATCAAACCACAAATGATGTACACAAACCTCAGCGGTAATGCGCTTTTCTGCCAATGGCTTACGGTTGGAAAACAGCTTCGTCTCTTTTCCGGTACTGATGTGAAAAATGTGTAATCGGCTGTTGTATTTTTTCGCAAGATTTACCGCAGTCGATGAGCTCAAGTAACAAGCCTCTTCACTGCGAATGATCGGGTGCTGTGCCATGGGAATATTGTCCCCGAACTCAGCTTTTGCCCGCTCCAAATTCGCTTTGATCGTTGCTTCATCTTCACAATGCGTAATCAATTGGTGGTCCAATTGAAATATACCTTCCAAGGTCTTCTGCTCGTCTACCAGCATATTACCGGTAGATGATCCCATGAAAATTTTAATTCCAGCAACATCCCGCTTGCTAACTTTTTTCAATTCTTCGAGGTTGTCGTTCGAAGCACCCATATTGAAGCTGTAGTTCGCTAATGATACTTGCGAAGCACGCGCATATTTCTTCTCTAACTCCTCAATGGTCAAGGCTGCTGGCTTTGTGTTCGGCTGCTCCATGTAAGAGGTTATACCCCCGGCAACCGCTGCACGAGATTCAGAATAAATATCCCCCTTATGGGTTAACCCCGGCTCTCTAAAGTGAACCTGATCATCAATGACTCCCGGCAAAAGAAATTTACCGTTCGCATCAATGATGGTTACGTTCCCGTTTTTTGGACCAATGGACCCGTCAATTTTTGCGATTCTTCCGTTTTCCACGAGTAAATCACCTTCAAAGACTTCACCCTCATTGACTATGCGGGCATTTTTAATGAGATACGATTTTAACATTGTATTCGGTAGGGGTTTTTTTAAGGTTTCGTGAACCAACTCCAAATTTTCAATTTCATCACACCAAAGATGGCTTCTTTGATGATGCCACTCGACATTTTACTAGTCCCTTCCGTACGGTCGGTAAAAATCACGGGGACCTCCTTCAAGGTGAGCCCTTTGCGCCAAGCAATGAATTTCATTTCAATCTGGAAGGCGTAGCCAACGAAGTGAATTTTTGAAAAATCAATCCCCGCTAAGGTTTCACGTTTGTAGCATTTAAAGCCCGCCGTTGCATCCTGTATGGGCATGCCAGTGACGAATCGAACATAGACAGAAGCAAAATAACTTAACAGCACTCTGCTCATGGGCCAATTGACCACATTTACACCCTGAACGTAACGCGAGCCAATACTCACATCAGCGCCTTCTGTACAAGCCTCAAGAAGTCTAGGTAAATCCTCTGGGTTGTGTGAAAAATCACAATCCATCTCAAAGACATGCGAATATTCACGCGCTAGCGCCCATTTAAAACCGTGAATGTAGGCGGTACCTAAGCCCAGTTTACCCGTGCGTTCTTCCAAATGAATTCGTCCGCCATGTACCTCCATCAAGCGACGAACAGCCGCCGCTGTTCCGTCGGGTGAGCCGTCGTCAACGACCAAGACCTCGAAGCCGCCAGGCAACGCCATAACGGTATTGAGCATCTTCTCGATATTTTCAATCTCGTTGAATGTAGGTATAATGACTAATGCGCGTAACATGCAGCAAATGTAGGAAAGAAAGCGCTAGTTTAGTGGTATGAAATTGGATGTGTATACACGAAAAATTCACTGGAAGATTGCGCTCATAGCGTTCGGGACCATCATTGGCCTCGCCTCGCTTTTTTACACCGAATCGTTCCTAAAAGAATTGCGTGCGGAAGAGGAATTAAAAATTAAGCGTTGGGCGGAAGCTGTCGAAGCCGTTTTTTTCGCCGAAGACGACGTTAACCTTAGCTTTTATACCCAAATCATCCAAGACAACAAGACCATTCCGGTCATTCTTACCGACAGCAAAGGCTCCATCATCGCGCACCGCAACCTGAATACACCGGAAACGAACCCAGAAAAATACCTACTACGAAAGTTGGACGAATTTAAATCCAGTGGTAGCGTTTTAGAAAATTCATACGCAGATGGGCAGGTCAATTTTCTCTATTACAAGGGGTCTAACCTCCTCACTAAGCTGCGCCTTTACCCGTTGATATTATTAGGTGTTATTGGGGTATACATGCTCATCAGCTATATGGCATTTTCGAATGCAAGACGTTCCGAGCAAAACAAAGTCTGGACAGGTATGGCTAAAGAAACTGCACACCAGATTGGCACGCCACTAAGTGCATTAATGGGTTGGTTGGGCTACTTGAAAGAGCAGTATCCTAAAGAAAATGCCTTTGGAGAAATGGAAAAAGACATTGATCGGTTAACGGACATCACTGACCGATTCAGTAAGATCGGCTCCCAGCCTGAACGAACCGATAAAGATCTTGACGATACCATCGAAAAAACAGTAGACTATTTGAGAAGCCGTTTGGGCAATAAAATTACGCTGTCGCTCGACATGGACGGATCCCGAGCATCGAATCACAACCAACAATTGATCAGCTGGGTCCTAGAAAATATGATCAAGAATTCTGCTGATGCCATGGACGGTTCGGGTACAATTTCCGTTGAAAAAAGAACACAGTCTAATCGAATGATTGTACTTATAAAAGATACAGGACGCGGGATAACGCAAGCGGACCAGCGCAAAATCTTCGAACCCGGCTTCACAAGTAAAAGTCGCGGTTGGGGCCTTGGCCTGAGCCTTGCAAAACGCATTATTGAAGAATACCATGGCGGGAAATTGACCCTGGAACAAAGTATTCCCGGGGAAGGCACGACCTTTAAAATTAGCCTTCCAATCGCTTAATGAATACCTCCACGCTCTATTTGCATATCCCCTATTGTAGGCAGGCTTGTCACTATTGCGACTTTCATTTTTCTACCCAGCGTTCAACGGAATCGGCCTTGCTAGAGGCGATGCGCAATGAAATAACATTGCGAGCAAACCAAACGCCATGGAGCGGAACTACCTTAAGCAGTCTTTACTTTGGAGGCGGAACTCCAAGCTTTTTGGATACAGCAGAAATTGCCCGGCTCATTGCGCATGCAAAGTCCCTGTTTTCTTTTTCCTCGACCATTGAAATTACACTCGAGGCTAATCCTGACGATATCACGCCAGAGAAGTTAGAAGCCTGGCACAGCATAGGTATTACAAGATTGAGCGTAGGCCTGCAAAGTTTCGACGACCACGATTTACGTTCCATGAATAGGGCCCATAATGCCGCGCATTCCGTACAATGTCTGAAGTGGATTGCGGAGGGGCCTATCGAAAATTACAGCGTAGATTTTATGTACGGTATGCCCGGAAGTTCAGTGGAAAGCTGGAAGGACCAATTGGACCAATTAGCCACCTATTTGCCCCCTCACCTCAGCTGCTACGCATTAACTGTTGAGGAAAAGACAGTACTACATCATCAAATAAACTCCGGTGAAACCTCACAACCTTCTGACGAAATTATAGTCGCACAATTTGAAGCATTGCGAGCATGGGCAGGGTTACACGGCTATACGCACTACGAATTATCAAATTTCGCACTACCCAATAAACACAGCAGACACAACAGCCACTATTGGAGCGGCCGTCCCTATCTGGGGGTCGGTCCTGGCGCACATTCCTTCGATGGTGCGCAGCGCTGGTGGAACGTATCAAACAACACCTTGTATGCGCAAGGCGCAGAAGTACCCTGCGAAAAACTCACCGTCGTTGACCTTCTGAACGAGCGCCTCATGGTTCGGCTTCGTACCTCTGAAGGGTTCCGTTGGGAAACAGATGTTCCCAATACTTTAGGTGGGCCGGAATTTGAAGTGTTGCAACGAAGTGTTGCCCGCGCCACATCCAAAGGACGCTTACAAAAAACAAGCAATGGATTTGTAATTCCTCCCGAGCAATGGATGCAGAGCGACGCCATCATAGCTGAACTATTTTTAAGCCCGCTGGATCACTAACGAGGTCATTCGTCGAAAAGAGAGTATCTTGAGTTTTAAACCAAATCCTAGCGCCCAATAAAACTGGGTGTCGTAGCAATTTATGAAGCTGACTATTGATTTTTCTGAGCCCGTTGCAGATTTAAGCCTAGCCGTAAGTGACGTCGCACGTGCGTGGTATATAGATGCCCCTAAATTCTCACCTGTAGTATTGGGGGATTGGAAAGGAAGTGTCGCACAAGGTGGAAGTGTCAATTTTTTCAATGTAGAATTTAACCCTCATGCTCACGGTACGCATACAGAAACCGCTGGGCATATCACAAAGAAGCGCCACAGTATTAACAAGCATTTCCGCGATTTCATGACAAAGTCGCTCGTGCTCACTCTGCCTGTAAAAGACGGCAGAGTGCACGTCGCAGACTTTCATGCTGTTTGGAAAAAAGCCGAGAAAAAAGGCTGGGTTTTCGCTGCACGATCGATTGTTTTGCGCACAAATACAGCGGAAAATCCAACAGATAAATTGTTCAGTGGGACGAACTGGCCTTTTCTTGAAGCTGAAATTGGCCTGTTTCTCCGCGAGGAAGGCATCGATCACTTAATCATCGATCAGCCCAGTGTAGATAAAGAGGAAGACGGCGGTGCCTTAGCCTGTCACCATGCTTTCTGGGGACCAAATCCTGAAAAGAGCCTTCACCGCACTATTACGGAGTTGGCATATGTGCCACCGACCGTGGCCGATGGTCCGTATGCACTATTGCTTCAGGTAGCGCCGATAGAAAATGATGCTGCACCGTCTCGACCACTACTTTATACTTTAGCCTAACCTTTTTTTACTTTTCTGTTTCTTGCATCAACTGCAGCAAGGGTAGCCATATTCACAATCTCACGAACTGAAGCGCCCAATTGCAGTACATGCGCACTGCTCTTTGTTCCGATCAACATAGGACCTATGGCCTCAGCGGCACCAAAACTTTGAAGCATTTTATAGGTAATGTTTCCTGCCGCAAGGTTAGGGAAGATGAATACGTTTGCTTGGTGACCCACAAGGTCGGAAAATGGAAAACTCTCCTTCAACAGTTCCGGCTCCAAAGCAAAATTCGCCTGCATTTCACCATCAACGATCAAATCAGGGTGCTCCTTGCGAAGGATTGAACTGGCTTGTGCCATTTTACGCGCATCAGGACCATTAGACGAACCAAAGTTAGAGTAACTCAAAAGAGCCACTTTAGGGGTAATGTTCGTTCTTTTAACCGTATCCGCCACGTTTAATACCATCTGCACCAAATCCTCAACGGTCGGGTCTAGATTAATGGTGGTATCAGCGAAGAACATTGGTCCTCTTTTACTCAGTAGAATATACATACCAGCTGCCTTTCGCATGCCCTCCTCCATTCCGATAATGCGAAGAATTGGACGAAGCGCTGTTGGATATTTAACCGTCAAACCACTGATTAATGCGTCCGCAGCACCATCCCGCAGCATCATATTTCCATAATACTCCCGCGATTTTATTTTAGATCGGCATTCACCCATGGTCCAGCCTCTGCGCTTTCTGAATTCGTACATCTGTGCAGCATATTCCTCACGGCCTGCGCTATCTGTAGTTACATCGATAAACTCTGCTTCCTGAAGTTCAAGCTGGTATTCTTCGATAATTGCGGCCATTTTTTCTTTTGATCCCAAAAGAATCGGCTTCGCAACACCATTGTTGATGAGGATTTCTGCGGCCTTTAGAATCCGGTAATTGTCCCCTTCGGTGAAGACTATACGCTGCGGATGCCTACGTGCGTTTTCATTTAATAAACGGATAAACTTATCATCGCGTCCTAACCGGTCGCTCAATTCACGTTGATACGCCTTCCAATTCGTAATAGGTGCCTTTGCAACGCCACTTTCCATTGCCGCTCGAGCCACTGCTGGGGCGACGGTCGTGATTAAACGAGGATCGAAAGGCTTTGGAATTATGTAGGTGTTGCCAAAAGTCAGATTACTCTCCGCATAAGCAAGATTAACTATCTCCGGTACAGGTTCTTTGGCCAATTCAGCAATGGCGCGTACTGCCGCAAGCTTCATTTCCTCATTAATTTTTGTCGCTCGAACATCTAATGCGCCACGGAAGATAAACGGGAAGCCCAGTACATTATTCACTTGGTTAGGATTATCACTACGTCCGGTAGCCATTATAATATCCTGACGAGCCTCCAATGCGTCTTCGTAAGTAATTTCTGGATCTGGGTTCGCTAAAGCAAAAACGATCGGGTTCGGTGCCATACTTTTTACCATGGCTTTCGAAACAACCCCACCCTTTGAAAGACCTACGAATACATCCGCACCTTTCATTAATTCTGCGAGTTCTGCTTCTTTATGGTTTTTTGCGAAAATCTCCTTTTCAGGTGTCAACTCACCTCTAGAGGTGATAATAAGTCCCTTAGAATCGCACATGAACAGATTTTCCGACTTCACGCCCAAGGCTAAATACAACTTCGCACACGATATTGCTGAAGCGCCCGCACCATTAAAGACCACCTTGATTTTATCGATCGTCTTATTAGAAATCTCCAAAGCATTCAACAGTGCTGCCGCGGTAATTATGGCCGTTCCATGCTGGTCATCATGCATGATAGGAATATCCAATTCCTCCTTAAGACGCTGCTCGATGTAGAAGCAATCGGGCGCCTTAATATCCTCAAGGTTAATACCTCCAAAAGTAGGTGCAACTGCTTTTACTGTTTCAATGAATTTATCAGGGTCCTTCGCATCCAACTCTAAGTCAAAAACATCAATGTCTGCAAAAATCTTGAAGAGTACTCCTTTTCCCTCCATAACAGGCTTAGAAGCCTCAGGGCCAATGTCGCCTAACCCTAAAACGGCGGTACCGTTCGTGATTACAGCTACTAAATTTCCTTTTGCCGTGTATTTGTAAACATCCTCAGGGTTTGCCGCAATTTCCAAACAAGGATCTGCGACACCCGGTGAATACGCTATACTTAGGTCTCTTTGGGAATTAGACGGTTTCGTTGGAACTACCTCAATCTTACCCGGTTTGGGCATCTGGTGGTAGTGAAGGCTGTCCTTCTTTTTAATTGGTCGCTGACTCATAATGAGTGAAAATTAGTATAAAAAGGTATTGAACGGAAACCTTGTTGCGTGGATTTCTGCTGCCACACGGTACAAGGTTCGTCTCAGTTCATCAATATTGTTTTTGTCCTGGGCACTGATAAAGACAGCACGTTCGCCAACCTTATTCATCCAGGTGCGCTTCCATTGCGCCAAATCGTAGTTTTCTTCTGTAAGCTCTAAATCAAATTCATCCGGCTCGTCATAGGTGAATGCATCGATCTTGTTAAAGACCATGATACACGGCTTATCCATACTCTCAATTTCCTGGAGAATTATGTTGACACTCTCAATGTGATCCATAAAGCTTGGATGACTAATATCCACTACATGAAGCAACACGTCGGCTTCTCGAACCTCATCGAGAGTTGATTTAAAACTCTCGACCAATTGGGTAGGAAGCTTTCTTATAAAACCTACCGTATCGGTAAGCAGTAGCGGCAAGTTATCTATGTTAATCTTGCGTACCGTCGTATCCAGTGTTGCGAAAAGCTTGTTTTCCGCCAACACATCCGTCTTACACAATAAATTAAGCAAAGTGCTCTTACCGACGTTAGTATAGCCAACAAGAGCGACACGAACCACTTTTCCGCGGTTGCCCCGCTGCGTGCTCATTTGAACGTCAATCTTCGCTAATTTCTTCTTGAGTAAAGAGATCTTGTCCTGGATTATTCTTCGATCGGTCTCAATCTGAGTTTCTCCTGGACCACGCATCCCTATTCCCCCTTTCTGACGCTCAAGGTGCGTCCACATTCTAGTCAAACGTGGAAGTAAATATTGGTACTGGGCCAATTCAACTTGCGTTCTCGCATAGGACGTTTGAGCACGTGCTGCAAAAATATCTAGAATCAAATTCGTTCGGTCCATGACCTTCACTTCCATCAATGCTTCAATATTTTTTAACTGAGAAGGCGTGAGTTCGTCGTCAAAAACAATCATATCAATGTTTTCCGCTTGAACAAAGCCCTTGATATCTTCCATTTTACCAGAACCTAAGAACGTTCTAGAATTTGCTTGGGCAAGCTTTTGAGTGAACATATGTACGGTATCGGCACCAGCCGTATCCGCCAAAAAGCGCAGCTCCTCGAGGTACTCTCGGGACTTCTCTTCGTCTTGATCACGGTTGACAATACCAATAAGAATACAGCGCTCTCGCTCGAGCGTATTCTTTTTCTTAAGCTCAATCATAAATTAGTGCGTACCCTTAGGCGCCTTGAAGAAATTCAGCCCACGGCATGCGTAAGGCAATTAAGAACAATCCTATTCCAAACCAAATAACCACAGATTTAGCTTTGGCCGAAGCAGCTTCTGCACGCTTTGACTTTGCATTACCAATAGTTATAAGCACTGCCGCCAGTATCATGGTTGTCGGGTGTTCTACATATTTGAATCGCAACGCAGCATCACCCATCAACGTGCCCATATCCGAAAACATATCGAGATTAAAGCCAACCAGCATAATCAATCCTATGGTGATTTGAAGGTGCGTTAATAGCACGGCAATCTTGTTTTGTCGTGCTAATTTATCCGTGAATGGGTTGTCCGATTTCCAAACCAAAAAGTTCTGAACCAAAACTACCAGCATCAACAATAAGTAGACAAATGGCAGCCAATGATGTAAGTGTAGTAATCCTGTGTACATCTATTCGTATTTTTCACAAAGTTACGAATCCTCACGAAGCACTACTCCACTGTGAAAAAATACATTTTATCCACTCTTATCGTTGTACTGGCCGTTCTCGTTGGTCTCATGCCGTTAATTCATCTTTCACCCATTCAAGATCGGTACAACCTTCCTACAGAAACCGTCGTATTTCCCCCGCTTAAAGGGGCAGTAGACCGGCTCGCTCAAAGTATACAGTTGGAAACCATTAGTCAAGATCCTCGCATGCTCGATACGGCTGCTTTTGATGCCTTTGGCCAATTCCTTCGCGCCTCTTACCCCGGGCTCTTTGCCACCCTCAACATAGATACTTTTAGCACCCATACCTACTTTCTTCACTGGCCCAGCACCTCGCCCGACGCCAAAAATTACCTCTTCATTGCCCACCAAGACGTCGTGCCTGTCGATCAAAAAAGCCTGGACCAATGGCATTACCCACCCTTTAGCGGTGCGATCGAAGCCGCCCCTGGTGATTCTGAAGGCGCCGAAATAGGCTACATCTATGGACGCGGCACCTTAGACGATAAAAGTTCCCTCATGGCCCTCATGGAAACTCTAGAGTCACTTGCCTTCCAAAACTTTCAACCTGCTCACAACCTCTATTTCTGTTTGGGGCAGGACGAAGAAATAGGAGGACAAGCCGGGGCCGCCCTCGTAGCCGAACATTGCCGCCAGACCGGACTCTCCTTTGAAGCCATCCTCGATGAAGGCGGCATCATTTCTACGGGCAGCATCCCCGGACTCAAGCATACCCCCGTCGCCCTCATAGGCACCGCAGAAAAAGGCTACCTCAGCGTAGAAGTTTCCTTCAACGTCGCCGGTGGCCACAGCAGCATGCCCAACACCAAAACCGCTATAACACAAGCCGCTGCTTTCACAGAAGCCCTGAGCGACGGACTTTTTGAATCCGAATTTTCAGCTCCGCTAGAAGGATTTATTACGCACCTCGCACCCGAAATGCCGTGGGCATTAAAATCGGTTTTTGCTAACCGATTTCTCACTGAACCACTACTCCTAAGCCTCTACCAAAAGAGCCACACTGGACGCGCCCTTACCAACAATACCGCTGTCGCTACCATCATGGCCTCTGGCATCAAGGATAATGTAGTGCCCGCGAGCGCCCGGGTCGTATGTAATAGTCGGATTTTACCAGGTACCACACCCGATGATGTACTCGAGCGCTATACGGCGCTCGCGGCCAAATATGGGGGTACTGTGGAGCCTTATCAAAATATGGGAAGCGGACCAACGAGCACCTCGAGTACGGAGAGTGCGGAATTTCTAATGTTAGGACAAGCGGTTAAGAAACTATTTCCTGACGCGCTGGTGAGTCCGTATTTGACCATTGGTGGAACGGACAGTAAGAATTTCGAAGGATTGTCAAAGAACACCTATCGCTTCCTTCCCATGGTTCTGAATCCAGAAGAAGTGGCCGGTATTCACGGGACCAATGAGCGCATCGCATTAGAGGATTACCACAAGATGGTAGATTTCTACACCGTCATGGTCCAACTGTGGAGCGCGGGAAAATTTCCCAAATAGAGGCGTAAAAAAACCCCCCGGCGCGAGGCGCCGGGGGGTTTTTATGTATTTCGCGGCGTACCGTCTAGTGAATGGCTATGTTGAAGTCCATCACATCGCCGTTTTCGTTGCGGTGGAAATCTACATCAGCTCCAAACTGAGATTCATCCTTCGTTGTTACTGTACCAGAAGCATGGAACATCATACCGTCGAAGATGCCTTCAGCACCACTGAATGTTGCTTCAAACGAACCGTCTTCGCTGGCAAATTTGATCACTGCCTCCAAAACGCGCTCGCTATCTACAGCAATGTCCATATCTGCTTTAGCAACACCTTGGTAAATAGGACCATGAACCTGAGCCTCAACACCTTTTATTTTCATTTTCATCACTTCTTGACGAAGCTCAACTGGCGCCGATTGTGCGACTTCACTATGTGAATCGTGACCGTCTCCTAAGATCGGTGCAATAACAAGACCTACCAAACACGTCAATTTGATCAAGATGTTCATCGATGGACCTGAAGTATCCTTAAACGGATCACCTACTGTATCACCAGTAACGGCAGCTTTGTGCGCCTCAGAACCTTTGTAAGTCATTTCACCATCGATCATCACACCAGCTTCAAAAGACTTCTTAGCGTTGTCCCAAGCACCACCAGCGTTGTTTTGGAAGATTGCCCAAAGAACACCTGATACAGCAACACCTGCCATGTATCCACCGAGCATCTCAGCAGCTTCTTGGCCAGTGTAACCAAATGCCATAGGCAAGAAGGCTACTACAAGCGGGAAGAGAATAGTCATTGCACCCGGCAACATCATTTCTTTCAAAGATGCTTCAGTAGAGATGGCAACACATTTGTCGTACTCAGGCTCCGCCTTGTACTCCATAATGCCTGGAATCTCTTTAAACTGACGACGTACCTCTTTTACCATTTCCATGGCAGCTTTACCTACAGCGTTCATTGCCAATGCAGAGAATACTACAGGAACCATACCTCCTACGAACAACATCGCTAGAACAGGCGCTTTGAAAATATTGATACCATCAATACCTGTGAAGGTGACGAAGGCAGCAAATAGTGCCAATGCAGTCAATGCCGCAGAAGCAATAGCGAAACCTTTACCGATTGCCGCAGTAGTATTACCTACAGAATCTAGGATATCTGTACGCTCGCGTACTTCATCAGGTAAATCACTCATTTCAGCAATACCACCCGCGTTATCTGCGATAGGACCGAATGCATCGATAGCCAACTGCATAGCAGTCGTTGCCATCATTGCAGAAGCTGCAATAGCAACACCATAGAATCCTGCAAAAGCATACGAAGACCAGATCGCAGCAGCGAAAAGAAGGATCGGTGCGAAAGTTGAAATCATACCTACTCCTAAACCTGCAATGATGTTTGTCGCAGCACCAGTCGCTGATTTTTGAACGATATCTAAAATTGGTTTTTTACCCAATCCTGTGTAGTATTCTGTGAAGTAAGAGATCAATGCTCCTACCACTAAACCAACGATTACAGCGCCAAATATGTCGTTGCGTGTAACGGCTTTGAAACCTTCGCCGAAGAATTTCATGCTCAATGTTTCCGGCAACAACATTTGGATAAGCACGTAAGATCCAATACCCGTTAGAATGATTGAAACCCAGTTACCCATGTTCAATGCACGTTGTACCTGCGGCTCCTTTGCGCTGTTATCCTTAATGCGAATGAAGAATGTTCCAATGATGGAGAAGATAATTCCAACTCCAGCGATCATCATAGGAAGCATGATAGGACCGTGGTTGTCAAGGAAGTTACCTGTACTGATCAAATTATCATTGATAACATAGTTCCCAAGAACCATAGAGGCTAGAACTGTTGCAACGTAAGAACCGAACAAATCTGCCCCCATACCTGCAACGTCACCTACGTTATCGCCTACGTTATCAGCAATAGTTGCTGGGTTACGTGGATCATCTTCAGGAATACCTGCTTCTACTTTACCTACAAGGTCAGCACCAACATCGGCAGCTTTCGTGTAGATACCACCACCTACACGCGCAAACAACGCGATAGATTCAGCACCAAGCGAGAAACCTGCGAGCGCTTCAAGAACAACGGTCATCTCATTGTAAAATGAATCATCACCTACGATGAACCAGCTCGATAATATCCAGAATAGCATGCCTAGACCGAAAACGGCAAGACCGGCTACACCTAATCCCATTACAGTTCCACCGCGGAAAGAAACTTTCAACGCTTGTGGTAAAGAGGTTCGGGCAGCTTGTGTTGTCCTAACGTTTGAATCGGTTGCAATGCGCATACCGATATTTCCTGCTACAGCAGAGAATACTGCACCAATAATGAATGCAACAACGATGAACCAGTGCGTGGTTTCAACGATAGAAGAAACAATTCCTAGCAGCGCACCTGCGACTACTACAAAAATTGCCAAAATGCGGTATTCCGCGTTCAAGAATGCCAAAGCGCCTTCTTTAATGTAGGCTGCCAACTTTGTCATTTTTTCTGAGCCTGAATCTTGTTTCACGACCCAGCTGCGTAAAACGAACATGTAGATTAGACCAACGATACCAAACATAGGTATCAATAAAAGCATGTTTTCCATTGTATTATGGTTTGATTTAAATAATCAGCCCCTCCCGTTGTGCGGAAAGGGCTGCAAATATAAGTCTTTGAGTCGTTCGTTCGAACCTTGAACTAAATCCTATGAATTATTTGACGTACATCACGGATTTCACAGCGTCTATCACCTGTCCAACTTGCGGCAAGAATGCCTCTAGAAGGGTTGGTGAATAGGGTGCTGGCGTATCCGTTGTTGTAATACGCTTTACAGGTGCGTCTAGGTAGTCGAAAGCTTCGGATTGAACTTTGTAGGTAATCTCCGTAGCAATAGAACCCAATGGCCACGCTTCTTCCAAACAGACCAAACGGTTCGTCTTCTTCACACTTTCGATAACCGTATCATAGTCGATAGGACGAACGGTACGTAGATCGATGATTTCACATGAAATGCCTTCTTTGGCAAGCATATCTGCTGCTTCATAAGCCACTTTGATGATTTTACCAAAGCTTACAATGGTTACATCTGTTCCCTTACGCTTGATATCTGCAACACCGATAGGCAATAGGTATTCGCCTTCCGGCACCTCGCCTTTATCGCCGTACATCTGCTCACTTTCCATGAAAATTACAGGATCGTTGTCGCGGATAGCGCTCTTCAACAAACCTTTACAATCGTAAGGATTTGAAGGAACAACCACTTTCAGACCTGGACAATTTGCGTACCAGCTCTCGAATGCTTGCGAGTGCGTAGCCGCCAATTGGCCGGCAGATGCTGTTGGGCCGCGGAAAACAATGGGAACGTTGATTTGACCACCCGACATCTGCTTCATTTTAGCAGCATTATTGATGATCTGATCAATCGCTACCATCGAAAAGTTGAACGTCATGAATTCCACGATAGGACGCAAGCCATTCATTGCCGCACCGACCGAAATTCCTGCAAAACCTAATTCTGCAATGGGCGTATCTAAAACGCGCTTTGGACCGAATTCGTCCAACATGCCTTTAGATGCCTTGTAAGCACCGTTGTACTCCGCAACTTCTTCACCCATCAAAAAGATGTTTTCATCGCGGCGCATTTCTTCGGTCATCGCCTCACAAACGGCCTCTCGAAACTGAATTGTCTTCATAATTTTGATCTTGTAGGCGGCAAATATAAGGTGCAAAGCGGACCTAGCGCACCCTTTCCTGCGTTCGAGATTCAATTTTTTGAAGGTTCTTTGAGTAATCGCTAAAAATCGGACCCATTCATAAAAAACTACCAGGCATTTTCTCCTTCCGGCTATGAATTAGATAAAAGCGTAAATCGATCCACTTTTCTTTGGAATTATTATGCATGCATAGTAAATTTAGGGGTATTAATTAAGGATATCCTGCATGAACCTATTAGTTTGTATTAGTCACGTGCCCGACACTACTGCGAAAATCAACTTTGATTCGGCAGGAAAGGCACTTGATGCCACTGGGGTCCAATTCGTCATCAATCCCTACGACGAATTCAGCTTGACTAAAGCCTTACACCTCAAGGAAGCCCACGGCGGCTCTATCACCGTTCTTAACGTCGGTGGACCTGAAACAGAACCAACCCTTAGAAAAGCACTTGCCATCGGTGCTGATCAAGCCATACGTATTAACGCCACCCCTACGGACGCTATCACAGTAGCCAAAGAACTCAAGAACCACATTTCGGCGAATACGTATGATTTGATTTTGTGCGGGCAAGAAAGCATTGACTACAACGGCCAACAAGTTCCTGCAATGCTCGGAGCGTTGCTGAACCTGCCTTTTGTCAATGCATGCGTCGACCTGACCATCGACGGATCTAGCGCCAACGCCACTGGCGAAATTGATGGTGGCCACGCCACGTACAGTGGGAGTTTGCCTCTAGTTGTAGGAGGTAAAAAAGGATTGGTAGAAGAAAAAGATCTCCGTATCCCTAACATGCGAGGTATCATGACGGCGCGCTCTAAACCCTTACAGGTCTTAGAGGCGTCAGAAAGCGACACAGCAACACAAGCGATTAAGTTTGTGAAGCCTGCCGGTAAATCTTCCGTAAAATTGGTCGACAGCGTCGACGAATTGGTGCATTTATTACACAATGAGGCGAAAGCCATTTAATTCCAAGCCCTATGTCCATTATTGTATTTGTAGAAGATTGGAATAACCAATACAAAAAAGCATCGTTTGAAGCCGTTTCGTACGCCAAATCATGGGCTACGGAAGCCGGAACTACCGTAACTGCCGTAACAAGCAATGGTGCAACGGATCCTAGTACTTTGGCTACCTTCGGCGCTGATCGCATCCTGACCATTGCGCTTAATGCCACACCTTTTGGAATGGCACAACAATTGGCTACTATGGCTGAAGGCGCGACTGGAATGGTCATCGCCGGAACGAGCCTAGGCCGTTCCATAGCCCCCGCATTAGCAGCCTTAGCAGGCGGCGCTTTAAGCACAAATACTACGAGTGTCCCTAGCAGTGTCTCGCCAGTTGTTGTTGAACGCGGGGCCTTTAGTTCAAAAGGTATCGAAACCATAGCGCTTTCAGGCGGCATACCTATAGTGTCCTTCGTACCAAACAGTGTCGGTATTCACGAGCGTGCCGGAGAAGGAACGGTAGAGTCCGGAGAAGCGACCGGCACAGACTTAATGACCATAACTGAAAAAACTATTGCCTCTGGTAAAGTTGCCCTACCCGAAGCTGAGGTGGTTGTAAGTGCTGGTCGAGGTCTAAAGGGACCCGAACATTGGGGCATGATTGAGGAGCTCGCTTCGGTTCTTGGAGCAGCAACAGCATGTTCAAAACCAGTAAGCGATATCGGTTGGAGGCCTCACAGTGAACACGTGGGTCAAACCGGCATCCAAGTCAACCCGAATCTGTATATTGCGATAGGAATTTCTGGCGCCATCCAGCACCTTGCTGGGGTCAGTGCATCCAAGACTATTGTCGTAGTAAATACAGACGCTGAAGCCCCGTTTTTCAAGGCTGCAGACTACGGCATTGTAGGTGATGCATTTGAAGTCGTTCCCCAGTTGGTGAACGCGATGCGCGCCTTCAAGGCCGGACAATAAATGCAACACATAGAACTCACTGTTAAAGGATTATCCTACAGTCAAGGTAAATCAGGAGCTTATGCACTCATTCTGGCCGAAGTCGGTGAAGGAGGACGTAAGCTTCCTGTTGTTATTGGTGGTGCTGAAGCACAAAGCATCGCCGTTGCAATGGAAAAATCTGTCGCGCCCCCTCGACCACTGACCCACGACACCTGGAAAAACATGCTGAATGAACTTGGCGTGACACTAGAAAAAGTGGTAATCCATAGATTAGTGAACGGCGTTTTTTACGCGAGTCTATATACCATTGATGCCGCTGGCACTTCGCACATTTTCGACTCTAGACCTTCTGACGCAGTGGCTTTGGCCGTGCGTTTTGAGTGTCAAATTTTCGCTACGCCCGAAATCATGGAACATGCGGGAATCACAGAAAAAGAGGAGACCAAAGCAGATGTTGATGCTATCATTGAGGACGATGAGTTGGATCAGGGAGAAGATTCACCAGAAGAAACAAGAGAAGAATTAGAACTATTGCTATCGGAAGCGGTGGAAAATGAAGATTATGAATTAGCGGCGCGATTGCGCGATAAATTGGACAAACTGTGATGATACTAAGAAGTTTATTGGGAATTGCAGTGCTTACGTCGGTATTGTGGCTGTTCAGCTCAAACAAGCGCAAAGTGAATTGGGCAATGGTCGGAAAAGGACTGCTCTTGCAATTCGTGCTCGCCTTGGCCGTTTTAAAAGTACCCGGAGTTTCTTGGGCCTTTGAAAAATTTAGTCTTGTCGCGGTTACCTTATTAGACTTTACACGTGAGGGCTCTACCTTCCTCTTTGGATCGCTCATAACCGAAACCGATAACTTTGGATACCTCTTCGCCTTCCAAGTCCTACCTACTGTGATCTTTTTCTCCGCTGTAACCTCATTACTGTACTATTACGGTATTTTACAGCGCGTGGTTAAAGCGATGGCTTGGGTTATGCAGAAAACGTTAAAACTCTCCGGTGCAGAATCATTAGCCGCTGCGGGGAACATCTTTATCGGGCAAACGGAAGCACCGCTATTAGTAAAGCCCTACATCGCTGGGATGAGCCGTTCGGAATTGCTCAGTTTAATGAGCGGTGGCATGGCGACGATAGCCGGTGGTGTGCTCGCTGCCTATATTGGATATTTAGGCGGTGATACACCTGAAGGCCAATTATTCTTTGCCAAACACCTTCTAACTGCCTCTGTACTGAGTGCTCCTGCAGCCCTCATTAGCGCGAAGATTCTCCTGCCCGAAACGGAAGATGTCATTGAGGTTGCAGAAATCAGTTCTGCAGATATGGGATCTAACGCACTAGACGCCATTTCCAATGGGACTACGGAAGGTGTGAAACTCGCGGTCAACGTAGGTGCTATGCTGCTCGTTTTTACTGCAATCGTTTACGGAGCCAATTACATTTTTGTTGAAGGAATTGGCTCTTGGACGGGCCTAAATGCTTGGGCTACAGAAGTCACCAACGGTCGATATGACTCCTTCTCCCTCCAGTTCATCATGGGTGCACTGCTAAGCCCCATTGCTTGGATTCTAGGTGTACCACCTGCAGATCTCATGCTCGTAGGACAGCTCTTGGGTGAGAAGACCATTTTGAACGAATTCTACGCTTACGTCAGTTTGACTGAAATGAAAAACGCAGGCCTTTTTACTTCAGAACGCAGCATTATTCTTTCTACCTATATGCTTTGTGGTTTTGCAAACATCGCGAGCATTGGTATACAGATTGGTGGCATTGGAGTTTTAGCGCCTAGCCGCCGAAAAGACCTGAGTGAATTAAGTATTAAAGCGCTCATCGCAGGTACCGTTGCTTCTTTATACACGGCAGCTATTGTTGGATTATTGATTTAAGCACTATGGAAAACACCATCGATAAAATCATCCTTGGTGTGGATCCAGGTACCGTAGTGATGGGGTATAGTGTCGTACACATCATAAAAGGAAAAGTACATCCTGTTTTGATGGATGTAATCAAGCTCAATACAAAATCGGATCACTATACTCGTCTTGCGAAAATCTTTGATGAGCTCAGTGCAGTGGTTGACCAACACAAACCGGATGAAATGGCTTTAGAAGCACCCTTCTTTGGAAAAAACGTTCAATCCATGCTCAAGCTAGGTCGCGCCCAAGGTGTTTGTATGGCAACCGCTTTGTCCAAGAAGATTCCCGTATTCGAATACAGCCCTCGCCTTGTTAAACAAAGCATCGTAGGTAATGGGAACGCCAGTAAAGAACAAGTCAGTGGCATGTTAGAGGCAATGTTCCCAGGTATTGAACACAACTATTTAGATGCTTTTGATGCGCTTGCAGTAGCTGTCTGTCACCAAAGTCAAACATCAGGAATTAGTGCTCCAAAACACGGCAGTGGCGCGACAAAATCTAAATCTAAAAAAGGTCGTAGTAGTAGCTGGGATCAATTTATCCAGCAGAATCCAGAGCGTCTGAAATAGACGTTCGAATACCCTCCATTTCCTCTGCACTCAACTGCAAAGGGGTGTTTGAAAAGCTTAATTCGTTTTCCGCATCTATTGGCACAAGATGAAGGTGCGCATGCGGCACTTCCATACCTAAAACCATAGATCCAATTCGCTGACAAGGCACCGCTTGTTTCAAGGCTTTCGCCACCCGTTGCGCGAATTCCATAAGACTCCCAAAATCTTCAGCAGGGAGCTCATACAATTCATCCACCTCCAACTTAGGTACGCAAAGCACATGACCGCGCTTCAACGGACGAATATCGAGGAAAGCGATATTAGAGGCATCCTCCGCTACCTTATAGCAAGGAATTTCACCACTTATGATTTTCGTGAAAATGCTACCCATGGATAGGATTTTTAGGCCGACGTAATTTCCAAAATCTCGAAACTCATTACTCCACGCGGCACCTGAATTTCCGCTATCTCACCGACCTTTTTACCCAAAAGGCCTTTGCCAATAGGACTCGAAACAGAAATTTTACTTTGTTTGATATCCGCCTCCTTTTCCGCAACCAAACTATACACCATAGTTGCACCATTAGTGACATTTTTCAACTTCACCTTCGTCAAAACTCCCACCTTAGATAGGTCAATATTTGCAGTATCCAAAACACGTGCTCCAGCAAGGGTATCTTCTAATTTGGATATTTTCATTTCCAACATACCTTGCGCTTCTTTTGCAGCATCATATTCTGCATTCTCACTCAAATCACCCTTATCTCTAGCTTCTCCAATCTGCTGCGAGATTTTAGGGCGCTCCACATTTTTCATGTGCTCTAATTCTGCCTTAAGCTTTTTAAGCCCTTCTGCTGTGTAATAACTTACTGATGACATAGCTAATGGTATTACTAAAAAAGAGGCCATAACGGCCTCTCTTGTGGGTACAAAGTTAGTATTTTATCTATTACAAGTTGATGCGCACACCAATTGAGTGAATACCGCCAAATGCAGATGTCGTACCGCGGTAAGAATAATCGATGGCGAAACTTCCCTCGTCACTGGTAGGAACATTAAAGCTGAATCCACCACAAATTCCAGAAATGGCGCTAGTTCCAAGATCGTCCGCACGGTTATCGAAAGCCTTATAGCCAACGCGTACCTGGAACAGATCCTTCAAACTGTATTGTACACCAGCATGGTAGGTATCTTTTTCAAACGAGTTTGAACTAAAATTCAAGGCACCAGTAACCTTACCGTTCGCTACAAACCAATCGTATGAACCGCCTATGCTTAATTGCGTAGGTAATTCAAATTTCGCGGAACGACTCTCAAATGTTTGAGAATACGCAACCCCATAGGTTGGGACTGGCAGCGTGATGCCTAATCCATCACCTTGATAGGTAATACTCGGTCCAACGTTCTTTAAGGTAATTCCAAATTTGAATCTGTCTTCCTCTCCTGTGCGGTATTGTACACCCGCATCAAAACAAACACCATTAGTGTTCAAGTTGGAGATAGAACTGCTGTAGAGTTTCACGTTTACACCCCCATAGATGTTCTCAGTAAATTTCTGAGCATACCCCATGTTGATGATCAAACTTTGCGGGCTAATGGTAGCGCCGGTTCCTTCTGGCTGGTCCTCTGTAGTTACCTCCCATTGGCCATAGTCAAAAGCGGATAAACCCATACTTAGTACACCAACATCACTCACGCGTTGAATCAGCGTAGCACCGTTCATGTTAATGCCCGCTCCAACCAACCACTGCGTGTTGTTGAACGTTACTTGAGTGTTTAAATCAGTAGCCGCTATACCCGCAATGTTCAAAAAGGTAGCGTCCATACCTGTCGCACCCGCAACATTTACAGATCCCCACCCTGCAGAGCGCGCAAAGGGATTGATTAATAATTCTCCAGCACCTGCAGAACCTGCACGCTGAGGGTTACCTGCATAAGCTGTACCCATGAGGGCTACAGATAAAAAAGCTGCGATATAAGATTTCAATTTCATAGGTCTTTTTCGCTTAGAATGAGTTCAAATCGACCGGACGTAATGCGCCGAACCATTTCACAATTTTTTCGCCGAGCGCACCTGCATCGACATGGATGATGTAAACACCAGATGCAATAGGCACATTGTATGTGTTTTTCATATCCCATTCAACATAGGTCATACTATTGTCCTTACGGATTTGACGAATCATAGTACCGTTCGGAGTAAAGATGCTGATCGTACAGGTCTCAGGCAGGTTAGTAATCTTAACGAGATTATCTAACTGAGATGCTTCGTATGTGCTAAATCCGTAATACGGATTTGGAACCACGCGAATGGTCTCCATTGCGCCTTTCCCTGTGGTATCCTGGTAGGTTCTGGTCGCAATATTAGCAGTGTTAAACAAAAACTGTGGATTACCATCGTTTGGAGCATCCGCCAAATCTTTATTAGCGTACGCAGCGTTCATACGGATACGAATTCGCGTTTGAGTTGGTAATTCTGTGTACGGATCGAAATCTAATCCTTTACGTAAAGTCGGCATACCAATCCAACGGCAAGCTCTCCAGAAGTTTGCTTTTGCGATATTTCCTAAACCTCCCGTTTTCACAAGGTCCGCCATCAAGTCTTTCAATGGCCAATCATTTGGATTTGCACCTTGGTATTCAAGATCAGTGTTTGATCCACCAATCTTATCTTCATCGGCAAAGACATAGATCACGTGCTGTCCACCAAAGACATAACCGCCATTTACTGTGTTTCCTGGTGGCAAGAATTCTCTGTCCGTTGGATTCCACAACATGTCATTACCATTTTCACCTGGCAACCATGAGTTCTCTCCAAAAGCCATATTCAAGCGCTTGCCCGTTTCAATGTCTATAGCATATCCAGGGAAGTAAGACCAACCTGGCTCGAGACCCGGTGCTCTTTTCAATGCGCCATTTTCAAGGGTCCAAGAAGTATCTTGACGCTGCGTCAATTTCTTGTCGCCGTGCTCGCTCAATGCTGCATCTTCAGCCATCTCTAATACTGGAACACGGGTCCATTTACTAACGTCTGTTGTGAAGACAATATCCACCGAATGAAGGTCAGAAGCATCATTGAGATTTCTACCAATGCTCTGCGCAGGTCCCATTCCATAATTGTCAAAACCATTCACGATGGAGCGGTTGTTCGCAGAAGCATACATGTAAGGACCCCAAGTCCCTTCTACAATATTTTCAAAATACCCTTTGGCATCGCCGTCTTGATCCGGGTACAGCGTAGCAGGTTCTTCTGTTGGATTACTGTTTGTTCCTGCTAATATCCAATTGTATGGAGTATAGCTTTTATCATCAGGAATACCTGACCACCATTCCTTTGAAGGGTCTTCGTAAATGATTTCAGAGAAAATCACACCATTATCATAGGTACCTTCATCATCACCACCCGGTGCTGGAGCTTGTTGCATAGCTACGGAAAGTCCTAAGTCTGGAATTATTTGTTCGTTGTAGAATGAGATAGTCGTATCCGCCGAAGCTATAACTGTACCGGCTCCATCCGTAATTTCCCATTGTGCGTTTCCGTTCGCACCATCAAGCGTCAACGTATATTCTCCATTTTTCACTTCTAATGGATCAACAACCTTAATCGCTACGGGACCTAAACCTCCCATGTACGTTGGTTGACCACTACCGTTACCGTCCATGATGTCTTTCACTTCTGTTAAAGTAAGTTCAAGCTCACCGCCACCGTTACCGACTCCGTCTAAACGGGTGATTTCTGGTCCGTCTCCATATTGTGCTACCTGAATGGTTCCTCCCTTTTCAGAATCGATTTGATGTGGAATGGCAGTATATGTCTTAATGTTACGACGTCCTGCTAGGAATGGAATTTTCTGACCACCTGGCGCTATTGTTGGATTGAACACTTCGAATTGGTTCTGTCCATAAGCGATGATCGTAAAGTAGTACTCCTTATGATTGATCAGGGAACGATCGCCAGTAGCAAAGACATCCTCACGCACTTGGAACGAAGTGAAAACACCACTGTTATTCGTTGTTAAAGTCATGTCCTGAGGTACAAGCGCGTTCAAATCCGGATCGACTTCCCAATTGATTAGTTGCGTAAGGCCATTTTTAACATCACACTGCGCAACCAAACGACTTTGTGTTGGATCGTAAATATCAGAAATACTAACGTCGCTGTTGGATAATTGGAATAACTGGAATCCTTCGAATTTATAGTCGAAATAATCTGGGTTTACATTTAATATGGAATCACGGTCGTCTGGATTAACAGTAATGAGCGGATCACGCTCGCGGTAGCTAAATGCTTCATTATTACTGCCTGGTCCGTACGTCAACTTCAAAATAAGTTCACGGTTCAATTCTTGGATTTCCACATCGGGAGCATCTGGACCATTCAATACTTGGAAACAGTTATCGAAAAGTTTCTGCGCCTTATCATCGGCAATAATTACTTTTTCAACAGACGCAAATAAATCATTATTGATAAGGTCACGCTCCCAAACTACACCAGTAGTTACAAAGTTTAATGCCCCTGGAGCCAATGAGAAAGGACCGGCACTGTGCAAACCACGCTTATCCTCTTTGTTCGCTGGGCTTTCCCACCAGTTCACCGCCGCGTAAGGAGGATATGCTCCCGTCGTATCATAAGACATTCCTGGGTAGGCAAACTGTGTCGAAGCGCCATTACCTGATGCAACAAAACCGTCACCATTACCCTGATCACCTGGACCAGAAGGCGTTTCGATAATCAATTCGGAACCGTTTTTCCAAAGTGCACGCATGTAGTTGTAGAAGTGCGTCGCATTGTCCGGATTACCAGAAATGTTTGAAGCCGTATTGTTATAGTACATGAAGTGACTCATGATGATACGCTCATTCACACCGGTCGCCGGGTCTTCGGCCACACATAATCCAGTTTCTGGATCTTTCACACCGTCTACACAACCGTCGCGGTCGTTGTCGATACCGTCATAGTAATCTGCAAAAGGACCTTGGAAAAAGTCAAAACCTACCGCTGGCGGGTTTAAACCGTAACCTAATGGGCCTTCATCTTCAGTATCTGAATTGTAACAGTAACCTAAACCACGTGCAATATCACAACCAATGATATCATCGGTGTAGTTTCCTAAATCCGGATCAAACCAAGTCGAGAAGTAGGTATTCGTCAAACGGAAAGTCGAACGGTTGATGATGCGGTAGTTGTTGAACGTCATATTGTTCACCTCATCATTGGTAGAAAAAGCAAATGCTTGGGCACGAATTTCGAAACCTAGCGCTCCCGCTTGTGATTCTGTATGAACGTTTCCACGGTCGTTGTATACCCACCAGATGGTTTGGTCACCGTAGAGCACATCCGTCTCTTTATCGCGACAATCGTACTCTTTGTCGATGTCATATGCTGGGTAATCTACTAAGTAATCATAGACACCATCTCCATCGCGATCAATAAACGGCGCCAATTGGTAGGGTAATTCTCCATCCACTCCATTTCCTGGCCAATCTTTGATCGACTCTGGAATTTGACTTTCATAGCCCGGGAACAATTCCGCCTCGTCACAATTTGGATCGTCTAAACATTCCAACCACGCCTTGTGAATATCAACTTCCTCGCGGTAAATGATCCAATGACGGTCGTATTTATCACAAATTTCTTTGTTTGTAGATGCTGTACCATCACTAGTTAGTGGACCTGGCCAGTAATCGTTACCCGCCTGACGGTAGGTCATGGCAGCCAACTTTAATTGGTTACCCTCATCTACACCACCGAGCCACAACGAACCTGCAAACATCGAATGCTTGTTAGATCCCTTTGGCACTTCGTAACGTGCGGTGTTCAAATCCCACCACATATCGCCACCACCTAATATGGTAGCTCTAACATTATTAATACTTAAATCACTTTGCGCTTTTGAAGGTTGACACAATTCTTCAACGGTCTTCATAGAGCCCGTTGTCTGAGTAGTCTTGTTCGCACCTTGCACTTCACGTGCTGAAAGTGGCAAAGCGAGAGCGGTTGAAAGTAAAAGGAGGTAAACTCTTTTCATATGCTGTTTTCCTATGCTTCTTTATTATAATCCTACACGCAACCCTAGACGGATTCGACGTGGTAAACTGTATAGTCCTGGGTTAGCTAAACTGATGTTGTACAGATCCGCAAATGATTGTGCATTAGTCTGAAATTGTACCGCATTTTGTCCTTGAGGCGAGCTCAAGTAACCGTCATCCGATGGCGACCCTGTGAAAGAGTAAACCCCTAGGACGTTTTGTGTGTTCAGTGCATTCAATAGTTGCACATATACCTCAAAGTTGCTGAAGGTTGCGTCTCTCTTGAAATTCCAAACCTTGTTTGCTGTCGCATCAATTCTAAAACTCCACGGCAAGCGAGAACCGTTAATGTTACCAGTGATTGGTGTTGCCGCATCTGTCAAGCCAAAGGCAAGTCCACGACGGGTGTATGGCGTTCCTGAATTCGCATTCAAAACAACGTTTACACCTGCATTTTCAAGGATACGCTTTCCAAAGAATACTGGGCCATTGTACGCTGGTCCACCACCGTAGCGGTAATCCATGTTCATCACTACTTGGTGACGTGAATCGAACGTCAATGGGAGTATGTAACGTAGATTAGGCTGCCCAGAACGTGCGATATTCGCACCTGAGGTCGCACTCGAACCAGTACCGTCAGCAAACTGTAAGGTGTAGTTTGCATTCAATCGAACATTTCCGGTTCTACGGAGATCGTAAGAGACGGTATAGCCTTTTGTGGTTGCGAAATCTAAGTTTCCATAAGCAATATAGGTTATAGGGTATGCCTCCGTTAGACTCTGGGCCTGCATCATATCACGCATCTCACGATAGAATGCACTCAATTTTAATGCACTGTTGTCGTTTAGTTTCTGACGGAATCCAATCTCGTAATCCGTCGTGCGCTGTGGCTTAAGATCAGGGTTAGCAAGGACAGCACCCGAACCGTTATCACCATTCTCTAATTGCAAATAGGTAATCGGGTTCATACGATTCCGTCCTGGATCGGGACGTTGAACTAAGATGTCGTAATGTGCAAAGAATTCAGCCTCATCCGATATCGGGAATTGGAAAGATACACGTGGACTCACGGTTACTTGAGGAGCATAGTCCTTGAAACTTTCGTTCGCCGTTACTGACAGTTTTTGCTCCTCTACCCCCGGCTGCTTCAAGAATGGCTTAATACCACCACTGGCATCTGCAATGTTTTTAGGGTTTGCCTCAACATCACCGTCTGCAGTGTACCAAGTAAATCCGTCACGGTAACCTACGATAGTCGATGGATTTTCCTGATCATCTACATAAACGACTGCATCATCACTCATACCGTTAGGTACCTGAGCACCTGCTAGAGCGGTACTGGCCAAATCTCCTACAGTGTAAGCTGGGTATAGTACAAATGGATCTGCTAAAACGGACTGGTTTGCATCGAATCGGTCAACACGTACACCGATATTGAAGAAGAGGTCTTCAAAAGTGAATTGGTCTTGAATATATCCAGCCATGTAAATAGGTTCAAATGCGCCAATCAATCGCTTCGAATTTCCTTGTGAATCTGTTCCATAAAAATCGTTCAGAGAAGGACGCGTGGTTAATTGATTTCCTAGGTAGTCAAAACCATAATAGCTCACATAAGAACCAGAACCGATGTTCAAAAGCTCATTTGCCGAGAACATATCTAGGCCGAACGTAGATGGATCGTAGCTATCTATATCTAACCAATCAGTATCCTTTTTTTCTAATGCCTCACGCAGATTGCGATCAAACGTTCTAGGCTTATCTGCATCAAATAATCTAGTGTAAGTGAGCGTATCTTGGAAAACGTCATTCTCGTCATATTCAGCGACCGGATTATTTAGGTCCAATTCTCGAATGGCATCATTCTGCAATAAACGCATTAAGGTCCACAAACCAGTAGCTCCTAAACCGTACGATCGGTCAAAGCGTTGCTCGTATTCCACACCAACAATAAGGGCGTGATCGCCAATATCAAAAGTTGAAGACGCTGTAATGCGGAATTGATCGTTCTTGAATTTACTGTAGCCACTCTGGTTGACACCAACGTTACCCCAAAGACCATAAACACTCGAAGGTTGATCACCGTTGAGCAACCCGCCCCCTGCACGAATGTCCTCAAGTGAGCGTGCTCTATTAAAAATTGAACTCGTTTCTACAAAATCGAAGAAATTCGAGGTGTAATTTGCTAAGATTGGGTTATTGTCTGAAGGTGTGTAATCTACCTTAACGCTCTGCAATACAGCTAGAGTGTAGGCATCCATAACCTTCCCGTAATTCGGGTCATTTGGATCAGTGATGGTATCTGACCCTAAAGTGTATAGCGGAAGGTAAGTCGTTTCAAATTTACCTATGTGACCGTAATTGAAGAAATTTTCTTTGTGACGCGCATCTCTGTTGAAACCAGTGTTGCGCGTGAAATCCATTTGAATGGTATAGAATGCATTGCGAATCAATGAATTTGAGGAATCTGTTGCATTACCGAAACGCTGCTGAAAACGGACGTAAGTCGACCAGTCTTGACGTAAATATTCTGCGTTATTATCGTAATTCATTAATTCATTGAATCGACTTCCTGAGCGTCCTTGGCGTAAGTTGAAACGCCCTCCTAAGGTCAAGGTCGTTTTTTCCGAAGTCACAAACTTTAAATTACCCGACATACGTACCGCAGTGCTGGCAACATTTTCACGGTAATTCTGGGTTATAAGATCATCAGAGGTCAAGAAGTCTGCAGAATTTAAAACCCCAAACCCGCTCGAAGCAGGCGTTAGTGGGTTTGCTTGCAGTTCTGCCAATTTATCATCGTTCACTTTATAGGTGGACAATGATCTCGGTGACCCGTCTTTGTTGTATTGGAATTCTGAAGCAAGAAGGAAGCCTACTATAGGTTGACCAGATTTACTTCTAATAATGGGTCCACCCAAAGTGAGTGCGCCCAAATTGTAGTGGTATTGATCGAATAACGAACTGGTCAAGACTTCAGAAGATCCGAAGTAATACGGAGCGGGACCTTTGGTGGTGGTTGAAATAACACCTCCGGTAACATCACCATACTGGGCCGGAAGTCCACCGGTGATTACCTCAGTAGAGAGAATCGCGTCACGAGGGATATTCACATCCCCACGAACTTTAACACCATCAATGAATATAACGTTAGTTGAAGAACGAGCACCACGAACGTTAAATGAACTTGAGCCATCTTGCTGGAAGACACCTGCCGTTGTACCTACAATTTGACTGAGATTACGATATGGAAGATTTTTAATTTCTTCTGCACTTACAATGTCCGAAGTTTTACCCGTTTCAATGAGTTCTTCTTGAGCAGTGACCGTAACCTCTTGAATCATCGTTGATTCAACAGTCATGTCGAAATTAACAACCTTCGGCTTTCCAGCATTCACCGTTACACCGTTAAGATTGAAATCTGCATACCCTATGAACTTACATGTCAAGTTATACACTCCAGCGCTTACTGGATTGATATTGAACTTTCCATCAAAATCCGTGGTACCGGTTATAACGACCACATCGCGATCTTTTACAACTACAGTAGCGAAGGGAATGACTTCACCGGTGCGCTTATCCTTGACCGTTCCCTTTAAAGATCCGGGACGAGATTGCGCAAAACTGAACGCAACACTAAGTGTCAAAACGAGCGTGAGTATTCTTTTAACCATACAATCTGGCTTTACGTTTGGGTTCTAAGGATGTAAATATAAGAAGTAGAGCGGCAGAAACCGCAACCAAATTGTACCTATCTTGCGCTGGCATATGAAGATAAGGATACCATTGAATTTCAGGGGATTAGTAGTGGTTTTAGGCCTGGCACTGACAGCTTTAGCGTGTAATACCACTCAGATTCAGTACGATATTCCGGAACCTTTAGTTGATGAAACCATCTATTTAAGTGATCCCTCTAGTTTTAATTTAACTGTTGTCGGCGGTCAATTAATGCTTCCAAATGCGGGGCATAGTGGTATCTTAATTTACCGTCGCTATTTCGATCAAGAGTACTATGATTTTGCGGCCTATGAATTGGCTTGTCCGTACCATTGGAATGACGGTTGCGGGCTCCTAACCAGCGCCATGGGTGACCTCTATCTTACCTGCGGATGCAACGACCATAAATACCAAGCACTAGATGGACAGAGCATAGATACTTCCTACACGCTTCCAGTAAAGGAATTCTCTTGCCAGTTTGATGGTGGAAACATCATTCGAATAACGAATTAAAAAAAATCGCCCCTTACCTGGAGCGATTTTTACATTCTTATTTGGCCGATTCGGCCTTTAAACAAACGCGTTCTCTCCGGTGATGTCTAAACCCGTAATGAGCAGGTGAATATCATGAGTTCCTTCATAAGTGACTACAGATTCTAAATTCATCATGTGACGCATTATAGAGAAATCACCTGTGATGCCCATTCCACCGAGCATTTGACGTGCTTCACGAGCTATTTTCAGGGCAATCTCAACGTTGTTTCTTTTCGCCATTGAAATCTGTCCTGTAGTGGCTTTACCTTCATTTTTAAGTTGGCCTAAGCGATAGGTTAAAAGTTGCGCTTTAGTAATCTCCGTTATCATTTCAGCCAATTTTTTCTGCTGCAATTGGAAGCCTGCGATCGGTTTACCGAATTGGATACGCTCTTTTGAATAACGCAATGCCGTATCGTAACAATCCATCGCCGCACCAAGCGCACCCCAAGCAATCCCAAAACGGGCACTATCTAAACAGGATAAAGGTGCGCCAAGACCATCGCGGCCCGGTAAAATATTTGATTTTGGCACACGAACATTGTCGAAAACCAACTCTCCCGTGGCCGAAGCGCGCAGGGACCACTTATTATGAGTCTCCGGCGTAGTAAATCCTTCCATACCACGTTCAACGATGATCCCTTTAATACGTCCCGCTTCGTTTTTCGCCCAAACCACCGCAACATCGCAGAAGGGTGCATTTGAAATCCACATTTTAGCACCGTTCAGTATGACGTCGTCGCCGTCTTCCTTAAAATTGGTTGTCATTCCTCCTGGATTTGATCCAAAATTGGGTTCAGTCAATCCAAAAGAGCCTAAAAACTCACCCGTAGCGAGCTTCGGCAAAAATTTCCGTTTCTGCGCTTCTGAGCCGTAGGCGTATATAGGAAACATGACCAACGAACTTTGAACGGAACAGGTAGAACGTACACCTGAATCACCACGCTCCACCTCTTGCATCATTAAACCATAGCTCATGTGATCCAAACCTGCGCCGCCGTATTCTTCTGAGATATAAGGACCGAATAAACCGATTTCGCCCATTTCTTTAACCAAATGATCGGGAAAAGCTGCGCGCTGCGCATAATCTTCGATGATAGGACTGACTGATCTTTTGATCCAATCTCTCGTTGCATCGCGGACCATTTTATGTTCCTCGGATAGTAAATCATCCAATTGGTAATAATCGGGGTGGTGGAATGCATCCATGCCTGTTCAATTTTAGGTTCAATTTGAAAGAGGTGATGAAATTAAAACACATTGGTGGAATTATTGTTGTTTAAAGTCAATAGATATTAGGATATTTAGGTTGAAATAAAATTGATCCCGCGTTATGAAAAAATTTGCCCTACTATTTGCACTTATTGGAATCGTAAATTATTCCTACACGAATTCCGGTGGGTCGCCCGGTGGCAAAAGCGGCTCTCCAGCATCAAATGGGCAAACATGTGCAGGCGGCTACTGCCATGGCGGTGGAAGCGCAACTGGAAATGAACTCGTTGATATTCAAGTAGATGTCACCCCTTATGCCGGTTCCAGTAATTACAGCGATACGATAAGCGACTCCATTCAAACTCAAGTATATCTTAATGTTGCTGCTGCAGGCAGCTCAAAAATTGGATTCTCAGCAAGCATAGAAGATGCAAGCGGCACGCATATTGGAACGCTATCTGCACCCGCTTCAACGAACACTAAAATCACTGGCTCCGACTTCATTACTCACAAGAGCTCATCAACAGCCGTTTCGAATAATACCATCGATTGGGTATGGGAGTGGAATACAGGGGACATAGGAGATTCCGTGATCATTTATGTTGCAGTAAATTACACAGATGGGAATGGCACGACCTCAGGAGACTATGTGGTCACTGAGACGAAAACATTGTATCCAGGATTAGTTATGGGCCAGAGCGAAAATCAAATGCAATCGGCCTTAATGGTTTATCCTTCGCCAGCGACCGATTACCTTACGGTGAAAGCGGATGGAATCAAAGAGGTCCGACTCTACAATACCTTAGGACGCTTTTTAAGCATGGACCAATCTTGGAGCACGACGGGCAATGACCAGCTTGAAGTCAGCCATCTGCCGCGTGGGAATTATATCCTTCATGCGTTATTCAAAGACGGCACGGTACAGTACAAGCACGTAGTTTTACAGTAACTTTGCGCCCTGATGGGCACGAAATGGATCTTTATCGCAATACTCGCCGTTCTCGCATTCTTACGTGTGAGCCAGCCCACATTTTTTAAACGCTGGGTTAGCGCCGATTTCGAAGGCATATCTGAACATCCACTTCAGCTCAGTACACATATTTTTCTCTGGGTCTCAATGGGGGTTTTTGGCGCAATTAGTCTTTACTACGCCGGCTATCAAGCTGATCCACTGCTGCTCACAGCCATACCCTTCTTACTTTTTCTTCGTTTTAGTTCTTCCTTTCTTCTCTTCCACCTTTTAAAAGAAGACGGGCATCGCGTGCAATGGAAATTTGGACCCATGACCGCCTTATTATCACTTTGGTATGCCCTTACCTCCGTTGTTCTCTTGATTTTGTCGCTCACAAGTGACCTCTCAGAATCGATCAAATTGTACCTATTCCTCTCCTTTCATGTAATAGGGATGCTCTATTTCGCAATAAAACAACCAGGATTCGTTGTTTTTAAGACAATTGGAACTAGAGTTTACGCGATTTTGTACCTTTGTGCCCTTGAACTTGCCCCGTTAGTAATAGCCGTCCAATAACACACACATGACAGACACCCGAAAAGCAAAGGTGAGATCCATTCTAGTTTCACAACCAGAGCCTACCACCGAAAGTCACCCCTTTTTTACGCTGGCCGATAAACACAAGGTTGAAGTTGACTTTCGTTCTTTTATCCATGTTGAAGGTGTGAATGCATCCAACTTTAGAAAGGATAAAATTCAAATTCGCGAATACCGAAATGTCATCTTAACTTCTAAGAATGCCGTAGACCATTACTTTAGAATGTGTGAGGAGATGCGCGTGCAAATCTCGCCAGATATTCGTTATTTCTGTATTTCAGAAGCCATTGCCTACTACCTGCAGAAGTATGTGGTGTATCGCAAGCGCAAGATTTACCACGGCAACTTAAAAATTGATGAGTTGATACCTACATTGAAGAAATTTAAGAACGAAAAATTCTTGATGCCTTCATCTGACAGCTTAAAACCGTCCATCCCTAATGCACTGGAATCCGCGAACATTGATTACACGCGCGCTGTATTATTCAACACCGTGGTAAGCGATTTAAGTGATCTGGAAGATGTTTTCTACGACATCTTGGTCTTCTTCTCTCCTTCAGGAATCAAATCCCTTTACGAGAATTTCCCAGATTTTAAGCAGAATAACACGCGTTTAGCTTGTTTTGGTTCTACAACGCAGAAGGAAGCAGAAAACCATGGATTAATCGTGGATATTCCTGCACCAACGCCAGATGCACCTTCCATGACTAAAGCAATAAGTGATTATATCAAGGAGGTCAATAAGAAGTAAGAAAATCCTTAATTTACAAGCCCGGCGCCACGTCGGGCTTTTTTTATGCGCTTCACCTTTTCAAAAGACGAAAAACTGACCAGCTCAAAGCTGTTCGATGCCATACACAAAGAAGGAAAGACTTTAAAATCCTTTCCTTTTTCCGTGCGGTTCATCGATGCGTCGCTCGAAGCAGCGGTAGAACGACAGATTGCTGTGGTCGTTCCAAAGCGTTCCATTAAAAGTGCCGTACACCGCAATACATTGAAAAGGCAAATGCGGGAATTATACCGCTTAAACAGACACCGGATCAAAGGTCCTTCGCAACAACAAGCTTGGTCCTTGCGTTATTTAGGTAACCGACTAAACGATTATGCTTTTTTAGAAGAAGGATTTCTAAAGTTAATCCAGAGCTACAATACGTATTATGAAGAACTCTCAAGTAAAAAGTTGGGCTAAGAAACTTCTTTTGCCTGCAATCATTGGTTGCGCGGGGTTGTTGACGAGCGCGTCAAAGGGTGACCCGTTCGAGACCAGCAAACAACTGGAAGTTTTCACCGCAGTGCTGCGGGAAGTTCAAAACGTATACGTAGACCCAGTGAGTGCGGAGCAAGCCGTTGGAAGCGCTATTGAAGGTATGCTGGAAGAATTGGACCCCTATACCGTCTACTATCCTGAAGACCAGATTGAAGATGTCCGATTGCTACAAACTGGCGAATACGGCGGAATAGGCTGTATTATTCAAAAAATAGAGGATGTGGTTCTAATATCCGACATTCACCCAGGTGGACCTGCGGACAAGGCCGGTCTATTCGTAGGTGATGTCCTGCTGTCTGTTGACGGAAAACCGCTCGAGGGGCTTCGCGTAAATGAAGTCAGCACCTTACTCAAAGGAACGCCAGCGACTGAAGTAAAGATTTCAGCCAAGCGCTTCGACTCACCCGTATTAAATTTCGTTTTCAATCGTGAAAATATTACTAAAGATGCCGTACCCTATTATGGCATGCGTGATGACGGTGTTGCCTATATCTATCTGGAATCGTTCACTGAACAGGCAGGTAATCAAGTGAAAAAAGCAGCCTTAGAATTAAAAAAACTAGACCCAAACGCACTCATACTAGATCTGCGCGGTAACGGGGGCGGTTTATTGATGGAGGCCGTTAAAATTGTGAGTTTGTTCGTTTCCTCGAGCGATACTTTAGTTTCCACTAGAGGTCGAGGTGGCGTTGTGCAAGACGTTTACCGCACTATAGGACGCCCCATTCTACCGGAAATACCCTTGGCAGTCCTTACGGACGGATCCAGTGCTTCCGCAAGCGAGATTGTTGCCGGTGCACTGCAAGATTTAGACCGTGCCGTGGTCTTAGGTGAACCCAGTTTTGGCAAGGGATTGGTACAACAAATTCACCCCCTACCCTTTGGCGCGCAGATGAAGGTTACGGTAGCAAAATACTACACGCCTTCAGGACGTTGTATACAAAAGGTGGCTTACGACCGAAACGACAAAGGGAAGCGCATCCAGAAATCGGACCAACGAACTTTTAGCACTAAAAACGGAAGAAAAGTGGTCGATGGAAACGGCATTGCCCCCGATTCATTACTCGCAAATGACTTCTACCCAGAATTTGTCGCTGCCTTGAGTGCGAAAGGTTTGGATTTAAAGTTTGCGGCGCGCGCTATTGGGAAAATGCCCGCAGATGTAAACCTCGGAAATTTTGAAATCGACGAGGCCATTTGGACCGATTTCACCAACTTCTTGAAAGAAGAAAAGTTCACCTATGAGAGCATCAGCGAAATGCGTTTGAAGGAACTGCAAGAATTGGCCGATGAGATGGACTTTATGGAAGAGAACGATTTAAATCCTGTGCTAGAGGCCATCAAAGCCCGCAAAGACAATGTTTTGCTCACAGAAGAATCGGCCATCCGCGAATACCTCTCTGATTATTTAATACAACGCAAATATTCGATGCCTGGAGCGCTAGAACGTGGGTTACAACAAGATGAGGTCATTGCTCGTGCAGCGGAAATTTTATTGCATCCAAAGACGATGTCGGAACTATTGAGCGTTACCCTCTAAATGCAAAACCGATCTTTTCTCTTTTTCGCTGTGGCTATTGCAGCTGTGCTTTTACCCTTCGCTTTTGAGTGGCTAAGTCCACTCTACGGATTAATACTTGTCGGAATTGCGTTGGTGTTTCAAGGCGGTTGGCAACCCAACAAAATACTGCTTCTTGCAAGTGCCGCTTTCGTGGACTGGGAGTTGCTTAGTATCTGGTGGAGCGATTACCGCAATGAAGGCTGGAAAGACCTGATCATGATTGCACCGATCGTTCTCATGGGAATCTTAGTAGGTGCAAGGTCGAAAGACGTCGATTCCAAGACCTATAAAAATTGGGGGCTGCTTTTTGCCTATGCGACAGTGGTGGCTTGGAGTTGGACCGTAGCCCAGAGTTTATTTCTTCACGGCTGGGTACAATACAATGAGTTAGAATTGGGTGGCCGATTAGGCATTCACTACCAAAGCCTCTACCTGCTCATTGCTGCCTTTATTCTAGAAGCGCAATTGTGGGACAGTACCTCAAAAAAACATCAACTTCTTAACATATTGCTGATCGTGTGGCTGCTCTTCGGTTGCATTATGCTAAGTGCGCGAATTCACCTTATACTATTGCCCATTTTCATTCTAGTACGCACACTTGATTTGCTCCGTGGTAAGGCGACGAATAAGAAAAAAGCAAGCCTTTGGGCTGCTGGAATCATTATAGCCATGGTGGCATTAATGGCTACTTTACCGGGCACAGCTCGAAGACTGACTGATCTAAAAAATGAATGGCGCAGTCTGGACGGAATGGTGGAAGGAAAGCAAACCAATCACCGCGTTTATTTATGGAGATACGGCTGGAATGTCGCGAAAGAATCGCCCATTATAGGACTTGGAAATGGCGCTGGAGATGAAGTTTTACACCAGGCACTTCAATCGTGCGATGCCGTCTTTTATAACAAGAAAGAACGCTATTACCTCTACGAATTCAAATACGACTTCCACAATATTATTCTACAAAACTTTGCAGAAGGAGGGATTGTCGGAGTGGCCATACTCCTCTTCTTGTTCGTGGTTGGATTCCTACAATCGCAAGGACCTTGGCGGTATGCTTGGGCACTTTTTTTCTTGACCGGGATGACAGAAAGCTTGTTGGAACGCCAAGCAGGTGTGTTCTTGCTGACGTTTTTAATCCTGCAAATACAGGCGCGGAATTCGAGCCCCGAGACCCGTTAAGATTTCATAGGAGATCGTCCCTGCATCCTTCGCCATAGCGCTGGCCGATTGTTCCGGGCCAATCAATACCGCTTCCTCTCCCGGTGCGATTTGTAGATCATCCAATGCCACCATGACCATATCCATGCAAACATTGCCCAATATCGCACAGCGTTTTCCACGAATATACACGGCACCTTTCCCTTGCGATAAACAGCGCTGCAAACCGTCTGCATAGCCCACCGGCAAGGTCGCATAACGCGTGATTGCTGTTGCCTTAAAAGCTCGCGAATACCCAAGTGTTTCTCCCGGCTGCAAAACACCCACTTGAGATACGGTGCATTTCCAAGCCAGCACTTCTTCCAATCGGCCTATACCGTCGTAAGTCCCCAGGCCATAGAGTCCCAAGCCTAAACGAACCATCTGGTGCTGCGCCTCGGTGTGGCGGGCAATACCGTAGGAATTCAAGGCATGCCCTTTGGCGCCTGGATAGTATTGACGGATCTGATCGCATGCAGTTTTGAATTGGGCCAATTGGGCTTTCGTAAAGGCATCCTCAGCAGGATCATTACTAGCACTTAAATGCGTCATTATTCCGGTCACCACGATGTCCTTACGCAATTGCAATACGCGCAACAATTCCTGCAGTGCAGCAGGCTTGAAGCCTAATCTATGCATCCCGGTATCCACCTTTATATGAACTTGTAAAAGGTTTTCCTGTAGTGGTCCAGCCAACCAATCTTTTAATTGATGCGGATCGAATAATTCTACCTCACAGCCCGCTTGTGCGAGCATAGGTAACTGCGCAGCCTCCGAATTCAGAACAAGTATGGGGCATTGAATGCCTTGGGCGCGAAGACTTAGCGCTTCTTGTGCAAAAGCCACTCCAAGATAATCGATGTGCATTTCCTCTAATGCCCGAGCAACCTCAAAACTTCCGGTTCCATAACCCGAAGCCTTGACCATGGCCATCACCAAGGTATCCGCTTCCAGCTTTGCCTGAAATTTCTGAAGATTTCGGCGCATTGCACCCAGGTTAATTTCCGCCCAAGTGCTGTGATGCTGCCGACGTAATGTTATGGCCAATTGCTCCAGCTTAAAACGGCGTTGTCCTTTTATCAGCACTGTTGTATCACGCAAAGAAAGTCCCTCAAACGCGGTAACTAAATCACGAACCTCAGCGCGATCCTTCACCCACCAAATACGGTTCAATTCCATTTTACGCGCCATTGCCTGGGCAGCGGCAGTAAGCTCTGGCGTGGCGAGTGTGCTCAAAACAGCCCATTTTTTGGACGTGCCTTGCTGCATCATCAACTGCTCTAATGCTAATCGCAAGCTGTCTAAATCCGAGCTGTAAGTATCTTCAATCAATTTCCCGCCGTCCTTAGCTTCAATCTCTTGAAGTCGCATGGGTAAGGGTTCTAATGTTTTTAATCTCGCCAATGCTTCTGGTAATGGTACGCCCATCAGGACGGCCCCAGCCAATGCATTCATTGCGTTTTCCAAAGTGTAACCGCCGGTAAACGAGACCTCATTCAAAAGGTCCGGATCCAACTCTTCACCCGGTCCCCAAAGCAAGGCCGGCGGTGTCGGCAATCCCAACGCCTTTGCTTTGTCCCACCATTTGCGGTGCGTTGCCATGCGTTCGCACCCCTCAAAGAGCAACCATTTTTCAGTAAAGTGTTCATTTTCGTCGCTAAAATGCTCAGCATGGGCATTTCCTAGATTGGTGAATACCCCCAATGCGGGGCGTAACCAGTGTGCATGGGCGCCCATCGTTCCTGGGCGATCAATTCCCACCTCAATGATGGCCTCTTCGTGTGATTCCTGGAGGTTACTCACTGCTAATGCAATGCCAAGCGTACTGTTGAAACTTCCTGGCGTACGGTGCACGTTCAGTGGTGTACCAAGCAATTGGAACAGCCATTCTTTGACAACTGTTTTTCCCGTACTACCCGTGATTGCAAGTAATGAACCAGGCAATGCATTACGCTTTTTCTTTGCCCACTCTTGCAAAATAAGCAAAGGATCCTCGTGGGTAATAAAAGCCAATTCTGGATGTGCCACTGCTCGGGCCTCCGCATCCTTACATAAAATAACCGATGCACCACGGCTAATGGCGTCTTCTATGTACTCGTGGCCGTCTGCATGCGGCGTTGTGAGGGCGATAAAACAGGAAGGAATGGCCGCGTGAATACGCCGCGAATCGAACGCAAAAGCTTCGAAAGTTTGAGCGGCATTACCGTGTAAGGTTGCTCCCGCCGTTTGTGCTATGTCAATCGCTTTCAGCAGCACCTGATGCGTCGTTCAATTGATTGTATATAACCCTACTCACCGGTTCGTATTCACCAGTTTCTCCGAGCATAAAGGTTTCATCACCAGCCACTTTTCTGTACGAGAAATGAGCGGGGCCGCCCGTTCTTCGACAGATGGCGTGGAGCTTAGTCACATATTCCGCCGTTGCGAGTAGCTGCGGCATAGGGCCAAAAGGGCGGCCCTTGAAATCTTTATCCAAACCCGCAATGACCACACGCTTGCCTTGGTTTGCAAGTGTATTTGCTACTTCTATGATACCGTCGTCAAAAAATTGCGCCTCATCAATGCCCACTACCTGCACATCATCTGCAAGCAAAAGCATGTTTGACGAACTCTCTACAGGCATCGAAGGGATCGAATTTTTATCGTGACTAACCACCTCTTGCTCGTCGTAACGTACGTCAGATACAGGTTTGAAAATTTCCACTTTCTGACCGGCGATCTGAGCACGGCGCATGCGTCGGATCAACTCTTCCGTTTTTCCGCTAAACATGGGACCACAGACAACTTCGATCCAGCCGCCTAATTGTTGGTTAAATTCTACTCCAGGTTGAAACATGAGGGGACTTTCGTGCTACATTCAAGGCATTAAAGGTAGATAATAAGATGCAGAGCCAAAGCCCTTCCCCCAGCAGAAAAGAATTAGAACAAGAATTAACTGCTTTTGCCCGTCACATCAGCGAGAAATCGGACAGTGATGCAGCCGCGACCTTGTTAGCGTTGTACCAGAAATTTAAGCTTGCTGAAATGGAATCAGAGGTACGAAGCCAACTAGACCGTGTAGAGGAATCTATGCGTTTTGCTTTGGAAGCGCGATTAAACGCCCTCACTTCAGAAATTGAAACTCCCGAGGTTACTGTTGAAGCCGTTGAGGAAGAAGTTGCCTTGCCTGCTGAAGCCTTGCCCATACAAGCAGATGAATCTACATCAACACCTCCGGAGGCCGTACAGCTAGAAATTCCTGCCGCATCAGAAGAGGAGATTGAACTTCATTCAGAAATTTCGGATGTACCGGAGGATTTAGAAGCCATAAAGCTTGTCGTTAAGGAGGACGTTAGCAAACAACAAGAATCGCCAGGACCAACAGCAAACTTGTCTTTAAATGCCACTGCGGGCATTGAGCGCACTAAAGTAGTGCCGCTGGATGAGGCGCCGCTGCCGAAAAAAGAAGCCCCCGAAGCCACGGATAACAGTACCCTATCTGAGCGAGCGCAGCAAAGCAGTGAATCAACAAGCTTAAACGACCGTTTTGCACAGAAGGTTTTAAAATTTGGGTTGAACGATAGAATTGGTTTTGTAAAGGCCCTATTTGAAGGCAATCAGGAAGATTTTAATCGTGTTGTGAGCCAATTGAACACACTCCATTCGCTGAGCGAAGCCCATGAATTTATCGAGACCTATGTGGCTCCTGAATACAAATGGGACCAACAAGAAGAAATGGCAGAGCGCTTTATGGCAGCCGTAGCCACAAAATTTAACTAACTGTGGCAGGTATACTTCACGTGGTTCCCACACCTGTGGGGAATTTAGAGGATATGACGTTTCGTGCCATCAAGGTGCTAAAGGAATCGGACCTCATTTTAGCGGAGGACACCCGTACGACTGGAAAGTTGACCAGCCATTACGACATCGCTACGCCGAAGCAGGCGTTTCATATGCACAATGAACATAAGGTCGTAGACCGCTTTGTGGGCCAATTAACCGGTGGCGCAAACATAGCGCTGGTCAGCGATGCCGGTACACCGGGCATTAGCGATCCAGGATTTTTATTAATTCGTGCCGCAGCCGCAGCCGGTATTGAAATCATCACCCTTCCGGGGGCAACGGCCTTTGTTCCTGCCTTGGTAAGCAGCGGTTTGCCTTGCGATACCTTTTATTTTGAAGGATTTTTACCGCCAAAAAAAGGCAGACAAACTAAATTTGAAAAAATAGCCGCATCAGACCGCACGGTGGTCCTGTACGAGAGCCCGCACAAGATCATCAAGACCTTAGGACAGATCGTAGAATATTGCGGCAGCGAGCGCCCCGTGACTATTAGTCGGGAGATTTCAAAAAAGTTTGAAGAGACCCTGAGGGGAACGGCCAGCGAAGTATTGGCGATAGTTGAAGAGCGCGGCGGATTGAAAGGAGAATTGGTCCTTTGTATAGGAGCATAAAAGCTGCAACAACTAAGGCTGTTTAGTGTTAAGAGAATATGACAAAAGCCAGCATACAATCTATTACGAGTTGGATGGATCAATCCACCCAATCGCCCTTACTCATTTCTGGACCGTGTTCGGTAGAATCTCCAGAACAAGTGCTGGTTACTGCGCAACAATTAAAAGTCCATACCCCCATAAGTTTGCTGCGCGGTGGCGTTTGGAAACCCCGGACCAAACCCGGGAGTTTTGAAGGTGTTGGCGCAGAGGCCATGCAGTGGCTGATTGATGCCGGTCGTGCGATCAACACTCCCGTTACTACTGAGGTCGCAAATGCCCAACACGTAGAGATTGCTTTGAAAGCAGGTGTAGATGTTTTGTGGATAGGTGCGCGTACGACCGTAAATCCATTCTATGTACAAGAAATTGCAGAAGCCCTGCGCGGTGTAAACATTCCCGTGCTTGTAAAAAATCCCATTCACGCTGAAATAGGGTTGTGGGCCGGTGCCATTGAGCGCTTTCGAAACTTGGGCATTAGCCATGTAGCAGCCGTCCACAGAGGATTCTTTTCTTCCTCCAAAAGTATGTACCGCAATGCTCCAGATTGGCAGCACAGTTTTGATTTACGCGCGCTATTGCCGGATATTAAAATCATCTGTGACCCCAGTCATATCGCTGGCGACCGCTCCCTAGTGAGCGAAGTCAGTCAAGTGGCCATGGATCTGGGCATGGACGGTTTAATGATCGAAAGCCACATTAGCCCGGATGATGCCTGGAGCGATGCACGCCAACAGATCAGTCCAGAGGCCGTAGGTCGTTTGATGAAGGAATTGAAGTTCCACACGAATGTCCCTATTATTACGAATGAAGAATTGGCTAAGCTGAGAGAAGAATTGGACGAATTAGACGGACAGATTGTCGATGTGCTGCGCAAACGTATGCTCATCGTTAAGGATATCGCCACCATTAAAGAACGCGAAGGAATGAGCATCTTTCATATGAAGCGTTGGATGAAACTTGTTGGCGAACACAGCAATGGTAGTGAAGCAGGACTATCTGATGCCTTCTTAAAGGAACTCTTTTCAACCATTCACAAATACAGCGTTGAACTACAAACCTCGCTAATCAAAAAGTCCAAGTAATGGTGTGGCGTCAAAAACCGCAGCCCAACCCTGGCGCCGTTCAACTGCTCGCCTCAACAGTCACTAAAGACCCACTGCTCGCGCAGTTACTGGTAGCGCGCGGTATTGATTCCTTTGATGCGGCAAAGTCATTTTTCCGGCCCAGCCTTAACCACTTGCACGATCCCTACCGAATGAAGGATATGGAACGAGCCGTGGAGCGTATAGAAAAAGCCCGATTACAACAAGAACACGTCATGATTTATGGCGACTACGATGTAGACGGCACTACCTCAGTAGCGTTGATGTGCGACTTCCTCGAGGGAAAATTCCCCATTGAGGCCTATATACCCGACCGGTACAAAGAAGGTTATGGACTTTCTTTCGACGGTATTAATCTCGCCGCTGAATTAGGTGTAACCCTGCTCATCGCATTGGATTGTGGCATTAAAGCCTTTGATCAAATTGCACATGCAAAAAGTCTGGGTATTGATATCATTGTTTGCGACCACCATCGGCCTGAGGAAGAGCTCCCAAAAGCACATGCCATACTGGATCCAAAACGACCCGACTGTTTGTATCCTTACAAAGAACTCTCTGCTTGCGGTGTCGGCTTCAAACTCTGTCAAGCTCTTTGCGAACGCTGGGGGCTACCCCACGAACCCTACCTCTACCCGCTTTTAGACCTATGTGCCGTTTCCATTGCAGCGGATATCGTTCATGTCACAGGGGAAAATAGAGTTTTAGCACATTTCGGTTTGGAGCGCCTGCGCACAAGCCAATGCCGAACCGGATTCCTTAGCCTTTTGGAAGCGGCAAAAAAAAGACCCGAAACCCTCTCGTTTAAAGATATTGGTTTTTCCATTGGCCCTCGAATTAACGCCGCCGGCCGCATGGAGAGTGGCCTGCGTGCAGTGGAATTGCTCCGCTCAAAAGACAAGGAAGAACAGGATCAACTGGCCAATGCAATCAATGATTTTAATACCGATCGCCGGTCGGCCCAAGCGGAAATATTCGAAGAAGCGAAGGCCCTTTTAGATGCAGCAGCCTTTCCCAATTCCACGGTCTTATACGCACCGCATTGGCACAAAGGCGTGGTAGGTATTGTCGCTTCAAAAATGGTCGAACATTACTATAGGCCTACCATTATACTCACTAAAAGCGGTGAGGTGTTGGCGGGATCTGCGCGAAGTGTTTTAGATTTTGACGTTTACGATGCTTTAGAAGCCTGTGAATCTCATCTGCTGCAGTTCGGGGGTCATAAATATGCTGCGGGAATGACCCTTGACGAAGCCCAATTGCCCCATTTTAAAAAAGCTTTCGAAGCGTACGTCACCGCGCATTTACCTGAGGATAAAAAACAGCGTGTTTTCTTGTACGACACTGAGGTACAGATTGATGCCATAACGGACCGATTCTATGCCATTCTCCGCCAGTTCGCCCCGCACGGACCCGAGAACGAAGCCCCGGTGTTTTTATTCAAGAATCTAATCAACGCGGGCAACACCCGCGCGGTAGGCGCTGATTCGAGTCACCTTAAGCTGCACCTCAAACAGGCAAGCGGCGGATCTGCCATCAACGGCATTGCTTTCGGCGAAGGTTCGCTAGCACCAAACTTGGCAGCCGGACAGCCTTGCGACATTCTTGCCAGTGTGGTAGAGAACCATTTCAACGGGCAAACGACCCTAGAACTTATGGTTATTGGTATTCGACTTCATTAAAGGGTACCGAAACCCTTAGTCCGGTATTTGTCTAGGGGTTTTTCACCATTTCATCGGTATATTGTGTGGCAGTATACATACCCGCTACGCATGTCAAAAACCGCAACCACCGCCAACTTCTATCGCCTTCTTTTTTTAGGCTGTCTCACAACAACAATTAGCTGTACACAGGAAAAGGGCAACAATCTTCAAACTGAAGAACGCCTCTGGAGCATTGATTTCTTTGACGATTTTGATGCTTTTGACGACGCTAATTGGCAAGATCAACGCATTTGGGTGAATAATGAATCTCATGCCTATGTGCCTAATGGAAAGTATAATACGCGAGAAGTGAGTGACGGTTCGTTGAAAATACGCGTAGTCAAACTAGATACTCCGATCGTCAGTGATACCTATGATAAATTCGGAAACCTCCATCCTGCAACGGCGTATGTAGCTGGACGAATTTGCTCCAAAAACAGAAAAGAGTTCGTTAAAGGAAAATGGACCGCACGACTAAAACTACACTCGAGCGGACAACCCAGTCAATTTCCGGCCTGGTGGATTCTCGGTGCGCAGAACAATGAAAGTCCTATTCAAGAAGAAAATGAAAATGTATGTTGGCCCTTATATGGCTCCGGTGAGATTGATATATTCGAGCACCACGGCGATTACACCGCTAAAGAATTTACAACGGGTGCCATTGTTAGCCTAGATTCTTGTGATAAAGGGGATTGGTGGAGCGCAAGAAAAAATATAGCAACCACACTGACGGAGTACCACGAGTACAGTGTCGAATGGGATGACGCTGACCTGGTATATCGTCTAGACGGCACAGAAATTCATAGAAACATTGGCATGGGCGACACCTATTCAGAACCCATGTTCGCCATCTTAAATTATGCCAAAATCACAGACTCGGATATGACCGGAGCATGGACTATGGAGGTTGATTGGGTGAAGCACGAAAAACGAAACTAGATATGAATCAATCCGTCTACACGAATCGTATAGCTTTAACGGTTGCACTTGGTGGCTTTCTTATGGGTTTTGATGCATCGGTAATCTCGGGTGTCAATAAATTTGTCCAAATTCAGTTTAATCTATCCGATCTGCAGCTAGGCTTTTCCGTGAGCTCATTGACCATTGTAGCAGCCTTGGCGATGATGTTCTCAGGTCCTTTAAGCGACAAATACGGCCGTAAATTAGTACTGAAATATTGCGCCCTAATCTTTACCGTTAGCGCTATTGGCTCGGCACTAGCCACCGGGTTTACTTCCTTTTTGATTTTTCGTATGCTAGGCGGTTTGGGCGTTGGAGCATCTTTGATTGTTGCTCCCATGTACATCGCTGAAATAGCGCCAGCAAGCAAACGCGGGAGACTGGTTTCGTTTAACCAATTAAACATCGTTCTCGGAATCACTATTGCATTCTTCACAAACTATTACATTTTATCGTTGGCCGACCATACATCCAGTTGGGTGTCGAATTATGGAATCGCTGAGCACAACTGGCGTTGGATGTTAGGTATTGAAGCACTGCCGGCGATCGTTTACTTCTTTGCTTTATTCAGTGTTCCAAAAAGTCCAAGATGGCTGATGAGCAAGGGCAACGAGAATAAAGCCACAGCAGTTTTGCAAAGGTTCATTTCCGTTGAAGAAACCGCTGAAGAAATTAAGGCAATAAAAGCCGCTTTAAACAACGTTAACAGTTCAAGAAAGACACCGATAACGGAGCTTTTCAAACCCGCCATGCGCCTCGTACTGACCATCGGTATTGTGGTATCGGTATTGCAGCAAATAACCGGTATCAACGCGGTTTTCTTTTACGCACCTATGATTTTCGAACAATCGGGTATTGGCACCAATGCGTCCTTTATTCAAGCCGTTCTAGTAGGAATAACGAATCTGCTTTTCACCATTATAGCCATGGCACTTATTGACCGATTAGGCCGAAAACCCCTGCTTATCGCCGGCGTTTCTGGCATAGTTCTCTTTATGGGTTTACTTTCCTACGGTTTTGGATCTGCCACCTATACGTTGGATACTGCCCAAGTCGCTTCTTTGGATGTAACGATTCAAAATGACTTAGCACCGATTATTGATGAGCGCTATTCCAGTGATGTTGCCTATAAATCGGCTTTACAGGAGGTTCTAGGAATGGAACAAGCAAAGATGTATGAGAGTGAGTTAATTACTGCCGCTATTCAAATGAACCCTACCCTTATCCTCATCGGTATTATTGGGTTTGTTGCTTGTTTTGCTGTTTCACTGGGACCCGTTATGTGGGTGCTCTTTTCCGAATTATTTCCATTAAAGATTCGCGGCATTGCCATCTCTTTTGTTGGCTTTATCAATTCTGCAATTTCGGCGCTCGTCCAGTTTATTTTCCCTTGGGAACTTTCTTCGCTTGGTAGTGCAACGACGTTTATGATTTATGGCCTATTCGCCTTGATCGGTCTGTTTTTCATTATTCGACTGCTCCCTGAAACCAAAGGCAAGTCGCTTGAGGCGTTAGAAAAGGAATTGGTAAAATAACTCATCCTTCAGCACACCCGTCTTAGTGTTTTGATTTGAACTATATTTAAACGAAAGGCTTACTTAACTAGCGCCTCTTTTGTTTATTTGCTTCAATCTCTATTAATGAAATTAGTTACGGCACAAACCTTTAATGATTCAGTCTCTGCACATTTGGTAAAAACAAGGCTTGAAAACGAGGGTATTGAATGTTACATCTTCGACGAGAACATCAACAACATCATGCCTATTTATGGCCAGGCGGTTGGCGGGATCAGAATTAAAATCAAGGAAGAAGATGCACCAAAGGCCAAACAATTGATCGAAGAATGGGAACAACGGCCTCATTTGAACCAAACCAACGCAACGTTAACGTGCACCTCATGTGGGTCACAAGAAATTTATGCCGGTTTTAAAAGTTTTAAAACTAGCCTTGGCTGGCTTACGCTCGCCATTTCATTTTTATTCATGATTTATCCTTTTTACTCCAAAACGGTATACCGCTGCAAGCAGTGTGGGAATGAAATGGACTTGAATAGTTAGTAAGGACTTACCTTTGTATTGAATCGGATTACACTAAAATAGAGTAACATGGCAGAATTAGATTGGCAGACCATCAAAGAGTATGAGGAGATTACTTTCAAACAACTCAATGGTGTTGCACGGATTGCGTTTAACCGCCCTGAAGTACGCAACGCTTTCACGCCGAAAACCGTTGATGAACTTTGGGAAGCATTGATCATCTGCCACGAAAGTCAAGAGATTGGCGTAGTACTCATCACCGGCGAGGGACCCTCATCCAAAGACGGCGGTTGGGCTTTTTGTTCTGGTGGCGACCAGCGCGTGCGTTCAAACACGGGGTATAAAGGTGCAAACGGCATCAACCGATTCAATATTCTTGACGTACAACGCCAGATTCGATTCATGAATAAAGTAGTCATCGCTGTAGTGCCCGGTTGGGCAGTCGGTGGCGGTCATAGCCTACATGTAGTTTGTGACCTTACCCTAGCAAGCAAAGAACATGCTGTATTTAAACAAACTGATGCAGATGTGGCAAGCTTTGACGGCGGCTTCGGCTCTGCCTACCTCGCACGTCAAGTGGGTCAAAAGCGCGCACGTGAAATTTTCTTTTTAGGAGCAGAATATTCAGCACAAGAAGCCTTTGAAATGGGAATGGTCAATAAAGTAGTCCCGCACGAAGAACTAGAACAAGTAGCTTATGAATGGGCGCAAGAGATCATGACCAAAAGCCCAACGGCGATCAAAATGCTCAAATTTGGTTTTAATCTTATTGACGACGGACTTGTTGGCCAGCAAGTCTATGCCGGCGAAGCTACCCGACTTGCGTACGGCACAGAGGAAGCCGTGGAAGGACGCAACGCCTTCCTTGAAAAGCGACCACGCGATTTCTCGAAATTCCCGAAGTTTCCATAGATGCATACTACCGACGCCATCCGGACACGTAAAACGGTCAAAGTACTTGCCGATGATGCATGGAAACCCTGTCTTACCGGGGACGAGCAAAAAGAACTTTGCGATCACCTGTTAACGCTTGCCGCTCTGGCACCCTAC